>LNFM01000084.1_pt1 | contig 222909 bp, 234 predicted proteins | sample 596031 | NCBI WGS metagenome assembly LNFM01 (sample SAMN04254537, study PRJNA301005) | activated carbon metagenome | isolation source: dual media filters at the Ann Arbor, Michigan drinking water treatment plant | place: USA: Ann Arbor | reverse complement strand
GCCGGCGTGACCGCTGATCTATGAAATGCCGAGCGGTCGTTTGCACCAAAGCGAAAACGCGCGTGTTACAGCGAAGTTCTGCGTAGTGGCGGAGCCGGAGGCCGCCAGCGGACTATGCAAAACCATAGAAAGCCCTGCAAAACGCGGGCTTCTGCTATCAGTCCGCCGTGTCCTGTTGGACGCTTTGTTGGACGTTCTGCGGCCTGCGCTCGAGGCGCGGCGCTAGTTCGGCTTCGCTCGCGTGAAGGCGCAACAGCGCGTCAGCGCGGGCCATGGGTTCGTTCGTCTGCGCTTCCCGGTGGTCACGCTCCATGCGCTCCATCAGAACCGCGTACTGCGGGCCGTGGCGGCGCACGATGTGGGCCATCGTCACCATCGCCCGCCGCAGCCGCTCCTCGGTCGTCGTCATCCGAGCCTCGCGAACGGCAGCAACAAAAGAACAACAATCGCCAGCAGCGCGCCCGCTCGGGCGATCGCCCGGAGGTGCTCGCGGTCGCGCCGGCTCATTTGCTTTCGGCTCCCTGACGGGCGCTGAGGGCGGCGTATTCTTTCCGAGCCTCTGCCCAATAATCGCGATCAATCTTGCGGTATGCTCTCGCGGGTTTTGGTCTGTGACCTGTGATCGCCTCGAAGCCATGATTATCGACGGCAATCGTGTCGATGAGATCGCCGTTGGCGTCGTGATAATCGAGCAGGAAGGTCGCGCGCTTCGCAGGCACGTCGAAACACTTGAGGGAGTTGAAATCCCTTCGCGTGGCCGTTCGCCGCATGTCGGTTTGCCGAGCATCGCCATCGTCTATAAAAATCATTTCTACGAAGCCTTTGCTCATGCCTTCTCCTTGCGGGCTGCTCATGGGCGCGGCCTCTGGGCAGCGATCGTCAGTTCCTTTCCGAATTCATGAAGCGCTTTCCCGTATTCCTGTTGCAGAATAGGTAGCCAATCCTTCAGCAGGTCGGCGCGCATCAGTGCGGGTAGCGCGGCCCATCCGGTGGGGAGAACGACATCGCCTTCGCCGGATTCTAGATCGGCCTTTAATTTCGGAATGGGGGAGACCATGGCCCGTCTCCTAAAACGCAAACAGCGCAGCCACGATCGCCAGCGTCGCGATTGCAAGCCCGCCGTTCAATGCGCCCGCGAGATAAGCCCGCGAGGGCAGGTCGATCCGCGCTCGCGGAAACATCGGGGTGATGAGGATCGGATGCCGCTTCATGCCGTGGCTCCGATCGCCCGCGCGAGTGCGCCGGTCTCGATCGGCTCCTCGGGCTGGTAGGGCGGCATCGCCGCGACCAGATCCCGCGCCTTGTAACCCCAGCAGATGTTCGCGGCTTCGGCGGCGGTCGCGAAGCCGGCGCTGCCGCCTCCGCGCGGGTGTCCGTTCCAGCAGGCGTAATACCAGCGCCCGGTGGTGCGGGTTTGCCGCCCGTGGGCTGTCCTGGTCGCGCGCTGGAGGGTTGCGTAATGGGTCCCGGCCAGAAAGAGCCGGATGGTGTTGGCGTCTGTGTAGCGGGCGGTGATGGTGCCGACCGGTGGCTTTGCGCCTGGCATCGGATTCCCCTGCGTTGAGTTGCAGGGGGCGACTTTACTTAAAGGAAAGTCGCAAGGTCAACCGGAACTTTCTTTAAAGGAAAGTCAGCGCTCCGGGTCCGGTTTTTCTGGTCCTAAGAGGGCCTGCGCCATCCGCTCGAACTGCCGCCGGGCCTCGGGGCTGGCCCGCCCGTAAAGTTTCCACAGGTTTTCGTATTCGGTCGGCGGGCGGGTCAAAATGTCGAGTTCATCGCATTCCAGGGCGATCGCGAATTCCCGCAGGCTTGTGCCCGTAAAATCGGTTAATCCGCGCTCGATCTTGGAGATGTTGCCGATCGTCCGGTCGGTCAGTTCGGCCAGTTTTTCCTGCGAATAGCCGCGATGCTCGCGCCATTCCTTCAGGTAGATGCGGCGCCTCGGCTGGCCCTTTCCCATAAGGAAAGATTGCAGGCCGGGTAAACGAGGCTCCATGGCCTCAAAGTAAAGTCCACTGGTTGACAAGGCGGCTACCTAACTTTCTTTTAAGTAAAGGTAACGCCCTGATTCGGACCAGCAAGCGGAAACTCTGCCGTGGAACTCAGCCTGAAAACACCGCCCGGCGAGGTGCTCGCCGCCTTCCTCGAGCAAAATCGCGCCCGCTGGAAAACCAACCGGGCCTTCGCCGAGGAACTCGGCAAGTCCGAGGTGTGGCTGTCCCGGCTCCTCCGCGGCGGCCAGTGCTCGCCCAAGGCGGCCATCCAGATCCACGTTCTAAGCGCCGGCCAAGTGCCCGGTTCCGTTATGCGTCCCGATCTCTGGCGCGAGCCGTCCGCCGTACCAACCCCGAAGGCCGGTTGAGGCTCTGGGCATGGGGGCTTATCCGAACCAGCTTCTGCCAGAGGTGATCGGCCACCAGCAGGCCCGTTCGCTCGATCGTGAACAGGATGGCCGGCATGATCTGTTCGGTCGGAAAGTCGATCTCTCCGGCCTGCTGGCTCACGATCTCACTCAGCTTTCCATGAAAAATTCGCCGGTCGCGGGCGAAAATAAAGCGGGTGCGGTCGCCGTTCAGATCCAGCCATGCGAGGCGGTCGGCGGTGATGATGGGCGTCTCGAACGGCGCATAGAGGGCGGGAGGTTTGCTCGCGGTCATCTTGTTACTCCAAGGCAACAGGGCACGCGTACTCCAAAAAGCTACGCGCTTTTGACGCGTGTTCCATCGGCTGGGTCCATTCCTGCAACCAATTCACAGGCTCCGCGCGCAACAACAAATTGTGAATTGTGTATCTCCGGGTTCGGGAGGCGGGCATGAAAAAGCCGCCGCTCCGCTGGAATCCGCGCGATCGCTCACTCGAGACCGGCGAGCACGCCCGTTCACTGCCGGAGTCGCATGCTCGCCTGTTCGGCGTGCTGTTTCAGGTGCGCGCGGAGTTTCGCCGCGCCGGAGGGCACTCCGGATGGATATCGCGCGCCCGCCTGGCCTTGCTCGCGAGTGTGGCGCCCGGCGCGCTCGATCGTGATCTCAATTCCCTACGCGCCATGCTGTCGCCGCTGCATTGCTTCGTGCTCGCCCGCGGCAATCATCTGGACCGCTCATTCCGCCTGTTGCTCGATCACGACGAGGTGCTGGTGATCGGCGCGGAACAGGATACCCGCGAGGCGCCTCTCGCTGGTGGTGCCGGCACCGCCGAAAATCCAGCCGCCGCAGGCCCGAATCCTGTCGTGGCCGCTGGTCCCCCTGCGGCGGTGCCGGTCGCGCTTTCCGGAGCGCGCCGATGATCAATCCCGAGACCGACCTTGTCTGTCTGGCCCGCCGCGCGCTCGATCTCGCGGCCCGCGTCGGCACTTCGGCGCTGCCTGCGGAGATCCGCGCCGAGGCGATCGGGCTGCGCGATGAACTCGCCTCCGATCAGGTCTGTGCGATCCGCTCCTATGCGCTGGTCGTCTGTGCCTGGCTCATCAGTTTTGCCGAGGTCGATCGCTCCGATGCGCGGATGCTCTGCGCGGAGTCGCTGCAGGCCATGGCCGATCGGCTTCGTGAACTTCTCTCCGAGCAGGAAAGGGCGGCAGCATGAATCCCTATGACGGGTTGATTATGACGAGTCCCTATTTCGAGTTGCTGGGCGTGCTGATGATTTTCTGCAGCGGTGTTGTGCTCGGCACCCGGATTGGTCGCTGGCTTGAGCAGCGGCCTCTGCCGGAGGCCGACCAGTACCGCCTCGACGCGCTCGATCAGGTTCCGCATGGCGACGTGCCGCTGGTCCCGAAACTAAAAACCGGCGAGTTTCGGTCGCTCTGTGATCCGCGTGGCCGGAGGGCAGGGCCGTGAGCGTGTTTGGCTTCCGCGCCATGGCCATGGCAAGCGCCGCCATGGCGCTCGCCGCCCGGCATCAGTTCGATGTTGCGCTCAAACTCTCGTTCCAGCGCCAGATGCCGCGCCGCGATACCACACGCCGCCGGCGGACGACTTTCTTTGCGCCGAACGGGCCGCGCGAATGCGCCCGCCGCATCCGGCAGGGGGCGCATTTGAACCAGCTTGAATCGCACAAGGGTCCGCACGCGGTGAGGCCGCGGCATATTTTCGGAGGCTACCATGTCGAAGGGTAAGGGTTCGGCGACGCCTGCTGCAGGTGCGGTTGCCGAGGAGACCGTGCTCACCAGCGCCATGCAAAAAGAGGCGAAGAAGATCGTCTCGCAGATCGCTGGCCTGTTCGCCGAGCGGGCGAACTTGAACGCGGATGTCAAGGAAATCTGCGCCGCCGCCAAGGACCGCGGCTTCAATCCGAAGGCGCTCCGCGCCTGCGCGGTAATCCAGAACGAGGCCACCGACGAGCGCGCCAAGCGCCAGGCGTTCGATGATCTCCTCGATCAATACAAGCATGCCTGCGGTTTCGACTCGACGCCGCTCGGCTCCTCTGGCCGTCGCGGAGACGATTGATGAAGCAGAAGCTGTCGACGTCCGCCTGGGAGGCGCTGGTCTCGATCGCGGTCGGCTTCGGTCTGTCGCTTCTGCTGCAGTGGCTGTTTTTCGTGGTGTGGCTCGGCCTGCCGCTGTCCGCGTTCGACAATCTCACTTTCACGGTGATCATGACCGCCGCTTCGTTCCTGCGGCAGATGGGCGTGCGGCGGCTGTTCGAGGCGCTGCACATCCGCATTCCGATGTCGCCCGGAACCGCTGCGGTGATCGCCGAGCGGAACCGTCAGCAGACCGTCGAGTGCTGGTCCGCCGAACATGACGCTGGGCACGAACGCGGCGTGCTGGCAAAGGCAGGCGCCATCTACGCGCTCTGGGCGAATATCGACCACTCTAGTCGAGTGTCCGGCCCGCCGCGCGTGCCGCCGGCGGGATGGCCTTGGGATCGGGAATGGTGGAAGCCCGCCGATTTCCGCCGGAATCTTATCAAGGCCGCCGCGCTCATCCTGGCCGAGATCGACAAGTTCGACCGCGAGCGCAAGCGGAGGTCGAATTGAACGACGCCGCCCGGCTGCCGTCGATCGAGCCACATCGGCTCTGCCGTCTCTTTCCCGCCATGGCGGGGCAGGAGTTGGGCGCATTGATCGAGGACGTCGCGGCGCATGGCGTTCGGCAACGCATCGTGCTGTTCGCGGGCCAGATCCTGGACGGCCGCAATCGCTACGCCGCCGCCTGCGCGGCGGGCCTGCCGGATGCCGACCTGCCGTTCGCCCGGTTCGAGGATGGTGAGTTCGGTCGGGACCCGCTCGCCTTCGTCCTGTCGCAGAACCTGCACCGGCGGCATCTGTCCGAAAGCCAGCGCGCCATGGTCGCGGCGGAGGTTGCCAATCTCGGGCATGGCGGGGTTCGGCGCGGTGCCTCCGATCAAGTGGCAAATTTGCCACTTGAAACCGAGGAGGCGGTTGCCGTGGCGGCGGTCACGCAGGCCGAGGCCGCTGAAATGCTGCAGGTGTCCAAGCGCTCGGTCGGCGCCGCCGGCGTGGTGCTCGATCAGGGTGCGCCGGTGCTGCAGGAGGCGGTGCGGGCGGGCGAGGTCTCGGTCTCCGTCGCCGCAGCCGTCTCGGCGCTGCCGGTCGAGGAGCAGGTCGTCCTGGTCGCTCGCGGCGAGGCGGAAATTCTCGCCAAGGCGAAGCTGATCCGCAAGGCGAAGAGCTTCGCCCGTCATTACCAACGACAGCGGAAGGGCGAGGCGATCGCCGCGAAAAAGCCGGGCCTTCCTGGTCGGCTCTTTCCGATCGTGCTCATCGACGTGCCACGCGCCTCGAATTCCTATGATGAGGTGACCGGCTCGGAGAAGGCGCCGACCAATCATTACCCATGCATGTCGTTCCGCGAGTTGCTGGATTTTCCGATCAACGATTTCGCCGCGCCCGATTGCGTCATCGGCTACTGGTCGACCGCCGCGTCGCTCCTGGACGATCTCGAGATTCTCGCGGAGTGGGGCTTTGTCGCGTTTCGTCCGCGCGGTGTGGACGGTCGGCTACTGCGCGATCCGGCGGGCGAGCCGCTCGGTCCGGTCGGCGGCGGAAAGTATGGCTCGCAGCAGGTCTGGCACAAGCAGCGCGTCGGCAATAAGACCGGCATGGGCCGGTGGTTTCGCGACCAGCACGAATTCCTGCTGTTCGCCCGTCGCGGAAATATCCCGGCGCCGTTGCCCGGCACGCAGTCCGTCTCATGCTTCGATGCGGAGTTCGCCGGTCATTCGGTGAAGCCGCACGATTTCGTGCGCGGCTGGATCGACCGCTGCTGGCCTGAAATGGCGAAGATTGAAATTTTTGCCCGCGGCGAAGCGCCGGCGGGCTGGACCTTCTGGGGCAATCAGGCGGGGCCTCGGGATGCAATAGAGCCGAGCGCGGATGTAGCGACGGCTCAAAGCGGCGGCGCCTCAGCGGTTCCCATGGCCTCCGCTGAGGCGTCGCCTGTCTTGCGCGTGGGTGCGGCCTGATGGTCGGCGTGGACAACGCAGCCGCTAGCTATCGGGGCATGATCATGTGTCACCTGGTCGGCTCGAGCGAGGCCGAACTGCATGCGATGGCCGATCGCATCGGTGTTGCACGCCGCCATTTTCATCGCGGCCATTACAACGTTTGCAAATCAAAGCGTGCGCTCGCCGTCGCCGCGGGCGCGATCGAAATCTCACAGCGTGAGGCCGCGCGAATCCGCCGGCAGCTTATGGAGGCAGGTCATGGGAAGCGGAATTGATGCGGCGCGTTCGGTCGCGCCCGAGCACGCGGCGCTGATGGAGAATTTCCGCGACCAGCTTTTGATCGCCCTGGTCCGGCGCGCTGCCGGCGGAAAGGTTTCGATCCCTGTCTCCGAGGTCGATGACACCGGTGGTGTCGTTTTGTTGCTGTCGGTCACCGATCGCACCTTCCATCTCGAGGTGAGGAAGAAGCAATGAGCGAAGATCCAAAGCGCACCCTTACCGATGGCTCTCCGGTGCCGAGCGACGGCTCGCATCGGGCGCTGAAGCCGAACGGTCAGCAGCGGGGCTATGTCGTGCTCTCCGCGGAAGAACGCGCGAAGGGATTCGTTCGCCCGCTCCGGTTTGCCTATGTGCATGTCGGTCGCCCGCTGCCGCCTAATTTGCGCGATCTGACCGAAGCGGAAGCAAAGCAATACGCCGCCTATGGTTACGTCAAATACGAGGCGTATGGCCCGGATCGGTCGCCGACCGTCGGGCGCTTCTGGACGCAGCCCGAACTCGATCGCTCCACCGGAGGCTGTCTCGCGACGACGACGATGTCGCTTCCGCTTGCGGAAACCTACGCCCGCGATCCGAAATTCTATGGAGGCACGTTCTGTTGCGCGTGCCGCGAACATCTGCCGCTCGAGGAGTTCGTCTGGGAAGGCACGCAGCAGAGGCTCGGGAACTGAATGCGCGACACTGATTTCATCGCTCACCGTCTCGCGGAAGAGGCGATGCGCTCGACCGGCGAAAATTTCACCGAGGCTCGGCGCGTGCTCATTCGCGCGATCGCCGAGGTAGGCAATCGGCAGCGCGTCGAGCCGTTGTCGCTTGCCGCGCCGGTTCGCCCTTGCAATCAGGCCAGACGTCTAACGGGATTGGGGAGGGGCTGATGGCTGGCATCGAATGGACGGACGAAACGTGGAATCCGATCGTAGGCTGTTCGGTCGTCTCGCCTGGCTGCACGAACTGCTACGCGATGAAGATGGCCTATCGCATCCGCGCGGCGTCCGAGGTCAAGGACGGCGCTTCGCACTACTGCGGGACGGTCAGGCTGCACGAAAACGGAAACGCCATCTGGACCGGCAAGGTGGCGCTGGCGCCGGATCATATACTGACCGCGCCGCTGCGCTGGAAAAAGCCGCGCCGGATTTTTGTAAACTCGATGGGAGACGTGTTTCACGAGTCCGTTCCGGACGAATGGATCGACAAGGTATTCGCGATCATGGCGCTGTCTCCGCAGCACACGTTTCAGGTGCTGACGAAGCGCGCGGAGCGAATGCGTAAATATATGCAGCCCAATTTGCGGAGCACCATTTATGGATTTTTGGCAGGGCGCGGCTCGCTGTTGCCTCCAAGTGGCTTTGGGCAAAAGCCTGAACACGTCGCGGCTGTCATGGACAAGCTCTACAAGGCTGGCTGGCCATTGCCGAACGTATGGCTCGGCGTCTCCGCCGAGCGCCAGCAGGAAGCCGACGAGCGCATCCCGCATTTGCTCGCGACACCGGCAGCGATCCGGTTTGTGAGCGCGGAGCCGCTGCTTGGGCCGATTGATCTGCAATGGGCTGTGTCACGCAATGTTCTCGACATAGGTGCTGGATTTCTTACTCGCGGCATGTTCGCGCCTGGCATGGAAAAGCTGCGCCCTCTCGATTGGCTGATCGTAGGCGGCGAGAGCGGTCCGAACGCGCGACCAATGCACCCGGATTGGGCTAGGTCTTTGCGCGATCAGTGCGCCGCCGCGGGCGTTCCGTTTTTCTTCAAGCAATGGGGAGAGTGGGGCTGCCTGCACCAGAGCAAAGAGGGGCAGCATGGGCAGATCGTTCAAGGATTCCCGATGGTGCGCGTCGGCAAGAAAGCTGCCGGACGGCTTCTGGACGGCGTGTTGTATTCGGCGTGGCCTAGATCCGCGAATGCCTCGCGTCCTGGCGCGCTCGGGCTGGTCGGTGCGGCATGACGGATCGCCCGATCATCTTCTCCGGCCCGATGGTCCGCGCGCTGCTGGATGGCCGCAAAACACAGACGCGGAGGATTCAGAAACTCCCGACCAAAACGAGCGACGGGCTGCCGATTTATGAACATCCGAAAATGGGCGGATGGGAGCCGTCCACCGTCGGCGGAGGTTCTAGCTTCACGCTCAGCAAGAGCGGCGAGAAAATCCCAGCGCCGGTGAAGGTCGCAATTTGGCATCGCACATGCGGTGTCTGCATTTCCACTCGTTATCAACCCGGAGACCGGCTGTGGGTTCGGGAAAGCCTCCGCCTCGATGATGACTGCACGCGCGCCGGTTGGCGATATGCGGCAGACGATGAAGACCTTGTCATTCCAAAGCTGATGGGCGCTTGGGCCAATAAGCAGCAGCGGCTCGGCGTGCCCTCGATCCACATGCCACGCTGGGCCTCACGCCTCACGCTCATCGTCACCGGCGTGAAGGTGGAGCGGGTGCAGGCGATCAGTGACGCCGATGCGATCGCAGAGGGCGTTGAGTCGTACCGCGCTTCATGGACACAAAAAGAGGCTGGCTTGGCCTTCCTGCGCGGGACAGAAGCTGCCGTGGAAACGAAGGAAGGCACGGTCGCGCAGCGGCTGTTCTATTTGCTCTGGACCGGTATCAACGGCGAGGAAAGTTGGCGAACGAACCCTTGGGTCGTCGCGCTTAGCTTCACCGTTCACAAACAGAACATCGACGCGATGTCGAAAAGCGAGGCCGCATGACCGCTCGCAAACGTGCGCTTCCCTCCGATGAGATCACGATCGAGCGCGTCGAGTGCCGCACGGATTATACCGTGCTGCCGAACGCGCTCCTCAACGATGTGCGCTTGAAGGCGCTGCCCTACGCGGTGCTCATCTATCTGCTGTCCAAGCCCGGCACCTGGAAGGTTCACACGAACGAGGTCCGCAAGCGCTTCGGCATCTCGAGGCCCGTTACGCTGAAGGCGATTAAGGAACTCATTCGCATCGGCTATGTGCAGCGCGAATTGATGCGGGACGAGAGCCACAAGATCACCGGCGTCCGCGTCCGCGTGGCTGCCTGGCCGAAATTTGCGGAGCCCGCCGATGGTGAGGCCGTGGCCGAGGTCGAGGCACCTGCGCTCGCACCGGCGGAGCACGCCGAGGCGATGCCGGATGTTCCTGCGGAAGCGCTGGCCGGGTCCGAGCCTTCCGGCCCGTCCGCAGTGCAGGATTCCGTACTGCGGCCAACCCGTCCGCCGGGATCGTTTTCTCCCGTACTAAGTAATGATATACACAAATCTCCCCCTTTACCCCCTCAACCAAGCCTCGCCGCTTCCAAAAGGGAAGGAAGCGGAGCGGCGGTCGCCCTTCCGGTCGACTCGCCGCATGTTTTGGCCGCAAGACCACCGGCGCATTCGTCCGGTGCTCCGCCTGTGCCGAAGAATTACTTCGCGGATCGGGATTCCCGTACCGAGCCGAGGCATGCACTTGCGGCAATGCCCCCAACCGGGACTCGCGAGGAAGGGCAAGGCGCGGGACCGCCTGTGCTCGAACCGATCACGTTCGAGAATTTCTGGAAGCACTACGAACTTCGAAATCCTCGCAATCGGGCGAAGGCGCGGGTTCGCTGGATCGACTTGGCGCTTGCCGAGCAGGCGGCGGCGCACGCGCGCATGAGCCAGTATTTTGCGGTCTGTGCTACGCGAAATCAGCGCGTCGTCGAGGCGTGGAAATATCTGGGCGACCGCGTGTTCCGCGCGCTCGATCCGGCCCGGCATGTTCCGGACCCGAAGCCAATCGCTCCGCGGCTTACTCCCATGGAGTTCGCCGAGCGGATGGTGCTGACTCAGCCGATCGGAGTCGCCGCCGCCCGCGAGGGATGGGCGATGTATCTCCTCGAATTCGCCAAGCGGCACGCCCGCCTGCCGCGTCCGGACGAGGTGCAGCCGCTCCGCGATCAGATCCGGGAGTCGCAGCAAGCAGCCGAAAGGCTCGGTGCGCTGGACCCGCCGGACGGATCACTCGAGCGGATGCAGTTGAATGTTCACAAAACCCACTTGTCGCGCGAGGCCGAACTAGCTGCACGCATTCTGAAGGCGGCGCAGGACCGGGATGCCGACGATTTTTCCAAGGAGACGCCATGACAGAAGCGCCGCTGCAGCCGGGCCTCGAGCCGTCCGAAGCCTATCGCTGGTATGTGATCATGACCAAGGGTCGGCAGGAGTCTTTGGCCGTCGCTCAGTTGCTCGAGAAGGGCATCCTCACATGGCAGCCGATGATCAACGTCCGCGAGGCGCATGGCCGGGGCCGGTCTCGCGATGCGCTTCGGCCTCTCTTTCCGGGCATACTGTTTACGATGCTCGATCTCGAGCGCGATCCTTGGCACTTGATCTTTAATTGTCCTGGCGTGGACCGGATGCTGCCAAGGGGCGGAAGGCCGTTGCCGCTCGGGCATTCGGAGGTTGCCTTCATTCAGCGCGCTGCCGAGTTTTACGCCCTTCCGCCTGCCGTTCAGCGCCGCAGGCAGCCCGAAAGGGTCGGACTTTTCAAGATCGGCGACCTAATCCGCATCAGCGAGGGGCCATTCTCCGCCTTCAATGGTCGGATTGCCGAGTTCCGCCTGCTTTCCGGCGAGGAAAGGGTGCGCGTGCTCCTTGATTGCTTCGGCGGCAAGACCCCGGTCGAGCTTCCGGTCTCCGCCGTGGAGCATAACTGATGCGCGGCGCTTGATCGGGCGGCGAGAATCAGCGAAGGGATGGTGCGGCAGGGGCCAGAATTCGAACATTGGCACCTGCGGTTGCTTGCCTGAAGCCCGAGCGGTCATCCCCTCGGGCTTTCGCATATATAAAGTATGGGCACGCAGGGTTTCCGGGTCAGCGTCGGCACCAATCTCGAGCAGCTTCTGCGGAACATCGACGATTTCGAGAAGCAGCACGTTCCGTTCGTAACCGCCGGCGCGCTCACCCGAACCGCCAAGGATATTCAGGCCGCCGAATACCGCAAAATGGCGGAGGTGTTTGACCGTCCAACCCGCTTCACGCTGAATTCCCTCCGCGTGAAGCCTGCCACCAAGAAATCCCTAACCGCCGCCGTGCTGTTTAAGGACGGGTTCGGTTCGGTGCCCGCCTATCGGTATCTCGGGCCTGCGGTCGAGGGCGGTGCTCGCGTCAAGAAGAGCCACGAGCGGGCGCTTGAGCGGGCTGGCATCCTGCAGCCCAACGAGTTCACCATTCCGGCAAGTGGTGCCGAACTGGACGAGCACGGCAACATGCGGGGGCGGGACTTCACTCGCATCCTGTCTCAATTGCAGGCCAGCCCGGACCCCCAGCAGAACATGAGCAGGCGGTCGCGGAAGGGTGCCATTCGTCGGGCGGGCGGGCGCTACTTTGTCATGCGGAAGGGAAACGTAGAGATCCCGGACGGCATCTACATCCGTCGCGGTCTCCGAGAAATCCAGCCTGTGCTCTTGTTCGTGGCCGAGCCGCTCTACGATAAGCGCTATCCGTTCCGCGGCACGGCTGCCGAGACATTCCGGCGCTCTTTCAACCGGCATTTTCGCGCGCTTTGGCGCGAGCATGTTCGCAAGCCCGGACGGGCCGATATCCCGTTCTAACTCTCGGGTCCTTCCGGCTCCACAGGGCCGCGCGGGTAATTCGGACCCCGAGGTTTCGCTAGCAAATCCTGGAAAAAGTTAGGTTGACTCGGTTGACTCAGTTGACTCGCGACCTCGGTGAACTGCTGGCAAAAAGCGCCCGGTCGGTTGAACTCCGCCCGGTCGCCGACCTTGTTCCCTACGCCAACAACGCCCGCGAACATTCGAAGCGGCAAATCGAGAAACTCTGCGGCCTCATCGAACGGTTCGGCTTCTGCGTCCCGGTCCTGGTCGACGCCAACAGTGGAATCCTCGCCGGCCATGGCCGCGTGCTCGCCGCCCAGCGCATGGGCCTCGATCGGGTGCCCGTCATCACGCTCGGGCATCTGTCCGAAGACGAGCGCCGCGCGTTCATCCTCGCGGACAATCGCATCGCCGAAGAGGCGACCTGGAATCAGGAACTGCTGGCGACCGAACTGCGCGCCGTGCTCGCCTCTGGTCTGGGCGGAGAGGCTGCCGCCTTCGACGACAACGAGATCGAGCAGTTGCTCACAGAGGCGAGCGGCGAGTCCGATGGGACAAAGGGCGCACAGGCGCCATCGGCACCGGCGGTGCCCGTCTCGCAGATCGGCGACGTCTGGCTCCTCGGGGCACACCGGATTCTTTGCGGCGACAGCACCAAGGCCGAGGACGTTGCCCGCGTGCTCGCCGGCGAGAAGCCGAACTTGATGGTGACCGATCCGCCCTATGGCGTCGCCTACGATCCGTCCTGGCGGGCTGCGGCGGGTATCGGAAGCGAAGGCCAGGCGACCGGCGTGGTGCTCAATGATCACCGCGCCGATTGGCGCGAGACCTGGTCGCTCTTTCCCGGCAACGTCGCCTATGTCTGGCATGGCGGCCTGCATGCCGGCACCGTGCAGCAATCACTCGAGGCTTGCGGATTTCAGGTTCGCGCGCAGATCGTCTGGGTCAAGCCGCGCGCCGTCATCTCGCGGGGCCACTACGATTGGCAGCATGAGCCTGCCTACTACGTGGTGCGCGACGGGGCAGAGACCGGCTGGGAATTCCTCGAGGACCATGAACTCGTTGCCTATGCGGTTCGCGAAGGCGAGGCCGCCGATTGGCAGCGGCCGAAGGGCAAGGCACGCGTCCGCACGCTCGCCCGCTCGACCGTCTGGGAGATCGAACACTTCAAAAGCGAAACCGGGCACGGAACGCAGAAGCCGATCGAGTGCATGCGCCGCCCGATGATCAATAATTCAAAGCGCGGCGACGCCGTCTACGAGCCGTTCTCCGGTTCGGGCACCACGCTCATCGCCGCCGAGCTTCTGGGTCGCCGCTGCCGCGCGATCGAACTCAATCCGGCCTATGTCGATGTCGCGGTTCTCCGATGGCAGGGCCTGACCGGCAAGTCCGCGGTGCTCGAGGAAAGCGGCGCAAAATTTTCGGAGGTCGCAGCGGATCGTGGGGTGCCGCTCGCCGCGTGAGTGAATCATGGAAGCTGAAACCCTCGAGATGACTCAGGCCGAATATGCCAGGCACCGCGGCGTGACCCGGCAGGCCATCAAGAATCTCTGCGACAAACAAAAGATTCCGTTCCGCAAGGAGGGCGGCTCGGTCTTGATCGATGTGGCCGCCGCCGATCGTGCGCTGGGCGAAACCCGCGAGCGCATCACCGTCGCCCGCGAGGAAGACGAGCCCGGCCTTCCGCCCGGTGCGAGCGCACAGCTTACCAAGGCGAAGACCGCCACCGAGGTCTATCGGGCACGCACGGCACAGTTGGAATTCGAGGAGCGGATCGGCAAACTCGTTCCGGCCCAGCAGGTCACAGATGCCGCCGTCGTCTGCGCCGAGAACCTGCTGACCATTCTAAACAGCGTCAGCCAGCATGCCGAGCCGCTGGCGCTCGCCGCAAAAAAGAACGGCGCCGCCGGCGTCCGCGATGCCCTGAAGGAAATTGTTCGGGACGTTCGCACCCAGGCCGCCCGCGAATTTGAAAAACTCGCGACCGCGGCGATGAAGGCAAAGCAGCCGGCTTCGCCGACCGAGGCAGAATGAGCGCCCAGACATTCAAGCATTCCGCGCTGGCCCTGATCGCCGGTGCGCTCGCCTCGATCATCGCGCCGCCGCCGATCGTCAAGCCGTCCGCCTGGGCGGCGGAGAACGTGATCGTTCCGGATGGTCCTTACAAGGGCCAGAAGTGGCGGCTGCAGACGACGCCGTATTTTGCCGAGCCGCTCGACTTCTGGGCCGACGAGTGCCCGGACAATAAAGCGGTGTTTCGCAAGTCGAAGCAGATCGGCGCGTCCACGCTGGCGATCGCCGCCTGCGGCTTCACGATCGATGTGCAGCCATGCGATGTGTTTTTGATCGAGCCGACCGAGGCGAACCTTGCGGACTTCAATAGCGAGAAGTTGCAGCGGACGCTCGATGGCTCGCCGGCGCTCGCCGAAAAGGTTTTTTCGCAGACCGCCCGCTCGGGCAAGGGTTCGACCACCTATGTAAAGCGATACCGCGGCGGCTCGATCCTCATGGGGATTTCGACGTCCACGGCAGATCTCCGCGGCAAGACCCGAAAAAAGGTTATCAAGGACGAGGCGTCTGAGTATCCGCGCGACCTGGACGGCCAAGGCTCGCCGCACGAAATGATCGCCGGCTCCTATGACTCCTTCCTCGCCTCGGGCGAATGGAAGGAATTAAGCATTTCGACGCCCGTCATTAAGGGCGAGTGCTACATCGACGAGGAGTTTGAGAAGGGCGACCAGCGTTACTGGCATGTTCCATGTCCTGGCTGCGGCTCGGAGTTCTATTTCCAGTTCGACCGGAAGCTGTTTCGATTCAACGAGGCGTATCCGTTCAAGGCCCATTACGCGGCTCCCTGCTGCGGGCAGGTCATCGAGGCCGACGAGCGCGACGATCTGGTCCGGCGCGGGCGCTGGATTGCAACGGCTCCGGCTCCGGGCAAACATCGTTCCTACCATTTTGACTCTCTGTCCTCTCCATTCGTGCCATGGGATGTCGTCGCCGAGCGCTGGGTTGCCGCCAAGGACAATCCGGCCAAGCAGAAGACCTTCGACAATCTGACGCTCGGGTTGGCGCACGAGGTAAAGGGCGACGCGCCGGACTATGTCCGGTTGCTCGAGCGCCGCGAGGATTATCCGCAGGGCGTTGTGCCAGCGCGCGGCCTTCTGCTGGTCGCCGGTGCCGACATTCAACACAGCGGCATCTGGTACGAGGTTGTCGCGTTCGCGCCGAATGGAGAGTCTTGGTCGATCCAGCACGACTTCCTCGAGGGCGAGACCACCGATCCGAATGCCGGCGCGTTCGCGCGCCTCGCGGAAATCTACGACCGCGCCTTTCCGGATTCCTTTAATGGCCGCCGGCTGATTGACGCCATGGCTGTCGACGCCGGCGACGGTGGTCGCGCCAATCAGGTCTATGCCTGGTCGCGCTCGCGCGCTCGAGCCTTCGCAATCAGGGGCGTCGGCGGCTGGACCGCGCCGGCGATCGGTACGCCGAAGCAGGTGGATATCCATCTGTCCGGTAAGAAAATCACAAACGGGGCCACGCTCTGGCCGGTCGGCGGCTGGTCGCTGAAGGCAACGTTCTACGCGTATCTCGGCAAAGATGGACGCAAGGCCGGACAGGAAGTCGATCCGCCAGGCTACTGTCACCACCATCAGGGCTGCGATGAGCGCTTCTTTAAACAGCAGACCGCCGAGTTTCTGAAAACCGCGACCTTCCGCGGTCGCACGGTGAAAGTCTGGCAGGAAACCGGGCCGAACCATCTCCTCGACTGCCGCATCTACGCGATGGCCATGGCGGAATATCTCGGCCTCTCACGGCTCACGCCGGAAGAGTGGGCGGTCTTGCAAAAGGAGCGCGGCACGCCGGGCGAACTGAAGGAGCCGGACATGCTGGCTCCGGACTCGGTGAAGATCGCCGCGCGTCCCACCATCCTGCAGCGCCGCGGTCGCAAGCGCCGCGTGATCAATCCGGGGATTCGATAATGGCCGGCATTACGCTCGAGCACGCCGAGGCGCAGCTTGAAATCTGGCTCGCCGCCAACACCGCGGTTGCGGGCGGTCAGGAGTACGAACTCGACACCGGCAACGGCAGCCGGCGGCGACTCCGGCGCGCGGATGCCGGTGAAATCCGCGAGCAGATCAGTTTCTGGGACAAGAAGTGCAAGGAATTGTCGGAGGACGGCTCGGCTTCGCCGCGCCTGTTCTATGGGGCACGCGAATGAAGGAAGTTGTTGACCAGTTCCGCCGCGCGATGGCGCCGACCGTCATGGACCGCGTCGTTGGTTACTTCATGCCCGAACGCGGGTTGAAGCGGCTGCAGGCCCGCACGATGCTGAATCTGGCGGCGGGTGATGCCGGCGGCTATGGCGGCGGCCGTCGCGACAGCCGCGCGCTCCGCCGCTGGCGTCCCACCGATGCCTCCGCCGATCGCGATATTCTGCCGGACCTTCCGGACCTGCGCGGTCGCTCGCGTGATCTTGCCCGCAATGCGCCGCTGGCGACCGGTGCCGTGGCCACGGTCGTCACGAACGTTGTCGGCGAGGGCTTGCAGTTGCAGGCGTCGATCGACAGCGAGGCGCTCGGCATGTCGCCGGAAGCGGCGGATGCCTGGGAGCGCCAGGCCGAGCGTGAATTCGCGATGTTCTGCCGGACTGCCGATTGGTCCGGCGTTCAGTCATTCGAGGAAATGCAGAGCCTGATTTTCCGCAGCGTGCTCGAGTCTGGCGATGCCGTGATCGTGCGGCGCAACCGCAAGAACCCAGGGGACGCTTACGGCACGAAGATGATGGTGCTCGAGGCGGACCGTCTGTCCAATCCGGATCGGGCCGGTGACACCGAGCAGATTGCCGGCGGCGTCGAGTTCGACCAGAACGGCATGCCGATCGCCTATCATATCTCGAACAAGCATCCGGGCGACCTTCGCTCCGCGGGTCTCGCATGGAAACGGATTCCCGCGCGCACCGCCAAAGGAAAGCGGCTGGTCCTGCATCTTTATGACCGCATGCGTCCGGAACAAAGCCGCGGCGTGCCCTATCTGGCTCCGGTCATCGAACATCTGAAACAGTTGTCCTCCTACAGCGAGAGCGAGGTCCGCGCCGCCGTGCTGCAGGCGTGCTTCACCGTGTTCATCAAATCGAACGTGTCGCCTTCGCAGATCCTCGAGACCGACGACGATGGCGGCGATCGCGACCTGAAAATGGGCGACGGCGCAATCCTGCAGTTGCGCGAGGGCGAGGACATTACGCTTGCCAATCCCGCGCGCCCGAACGCGAATTTCGATCCGTTCTTTCTCGCGATCACGCGGCAGATTGGCGTCGCGCTGGAATTGCCGCAGGAGTTGCTGATCAAGCACTTCACAGCGTCCTATTCCGCCTCGCGGGCCGCGCTCGAGATGGCTTGGCAGTTTTTCCGCCGCCGCCGCGCCTGGCTCGCAGGCCGTCTCTGTCAGGAAATCTACGAGTGGTGCCTCGAGGAGGCGGTTGCCGAGGGCCGTCTCGCGGCACCGGGATTTTTCGAGAACGAGCGCGTTCGGCAGGCTTACTGCTGGGCCGAGTGGCGCGGTCCGCGCCGTCCGTCGCTCAATCCGAAACAGGAAGCCGAAGCCGACGAGATTGATGTCCGTCTGGGCGTCACAACGCGCGAGCAGATTTGCCTCGAGCGGACCGGCGGCGAGGTCGAGGACAAGATCAGGCAGCTTGGCAAAGAGCGGAAACTTCTGGACGACGCAGGAATCTCCGCCGAGCAAACGCCGGCGGCCAGTCCGGCTCAAAATCCGCACGGTGATCCCGCCGATGGCTCGGATGCCGAGGACGAAACCGAAGCCAGACGGAGTAACGCATGATCCATCCTCATCTCGCGGCGAGGCTGTTCGATCAGCCGCTCATGATCGACGCGCGCAAGGCGGCGGCGATCCTCGCGGTGCTCGGGCCGCGCTTCTCCGCCGGCGGCTTTTCCGTCGAGACACCGATCGACGCGGTCGACCATGTGGCGTTTGCCAACGGGCGGCCTTCCATGGGCCGCCTGGGCGATCAGTTGGGCCGTCTTTACGATCGCGCCAACGTTTTGCCCTTCGATATCGTCGACTCTGTCGCGGTGATCCCGATCGAGGGCACGCTGGTCCACAAGGGCGGTTTTGTCGGTGCCAGTTCGGGGCGGACTTCCTATCAGGGTCTGCAGGCGCAGGTCCGCCGCGCGGCCTCGAGCGACGCGGTTAAGGGCGTGGTGTTTGAGGTCGACAGCTTCGGTGGCGAGGTCGCGGGCGCGTTCGAGACCGCTGATATGATCGCCGAACTCTCCGCGGCGAAGCCGACCATCGCCATCCTCACGGACTTCGCGCTTTCCGCCGGCTATCTGCTGGCGTCCGCCGCGCGGCAGATCGTGATGCCGGAATTCGGCCGGGCCGGGTCGATCGGCGTGATCACGCTGCATGCCGACTATTCCCGGCATCTCGAGCAGGAAGGAATCAAGGTCACGATTCTTGCCGCCGGCAAACACAAGGCGGACGGAAATCCGTTTCAGGCGCTGCCGGATGCGCTCGCCGCAAAAATTCGCGCCAATGTCGAACAGGGTCGGCAGGCGTTCGCCGCGCATGTGGGGCGCTATCGCGGCAACCGCTTCACCGCGGTGCAGGCGCTCGAGACCGAGGCGCAGGATTTCAGAGCTTCCGAGGCAATCGATCTTGGAATGGTCGACGGCGTCGGCAAGGCAAACGATTTGTTCTCCGCGTTCATCGCGGCGGTCAATCGCAAATAAGGAAACCCGAACATGAAAAGCGACACAGGCCTCGCGGCGGTTCACGCCGCGGCGGCATCCACCAGTTCGTCTGCCATTCCGGCAGCCGCAAGCGAGCAGGAGAACTCCATGGCTCTCGATCCGACCAAGGCTGCCGCGCAGCCGGCCTCCGCGCCGGCAGCGGCTGAAAAGAAGATCACCAGCGCCGCCGAACTTCAGGCGGCCTATCCCGAAGCCTCCGCCGAACTCGCGAGGAATGCCGCGACCGCCGAACGCGATCGTATTCTCGGCATCGAGGCGATCGCGGTTGCCGGTCACGAGCCGCTGGTCGCCGAGATGAAGGCGGACGGCACGACGTCTCCGGACCAGGCCGCCGCTCGCATTCTCCGCGTCGAGAAGCAGACGCGGGCCGGTCATTCGCAGGCGCTTCGCGATGTGGAAACCGAGACCGCCGGTCTCGCGCACGCGCCGGCTGCTGCCGCCGCCGCGGCTGCTGCTCCGGCAAAGCCGAAGGCCACCAACGAGGCGGGCTGGCGAGAAGAGTTCAAGGCCAGCGCCGAACTCCAGGCGGAGTTTGCGTCGGAGGACTCTTACGTTTCGTTCCAGAAGGGCGTTGCGAACGGAAGCATTCGCATCCTGAACAAGGCCCGCGTGGGCTGACCGCTGCGGCGCTTTCAGGCGCCGTGGCTTCCCATCAACCTCTGAAATTTGGAGAGTCCAAATGACGACGCTTGCTGCGGACGCGGTCCGCACTCACGAAATCGGCGGCGTGCAGGAATATCCTGTCATCGCTTCCGACATCATCTATAGCGGTGCGGCGGTCGGGCTGGTCAAGGCCACCGGCCACGCGCGACCGCTCACTGCCGTCGACAAGTTTGTCGGTTTTGCCGAAGCCCGCGCTGACAATGCTGCGGGTGCTGCGGCGGCCATCAATGTCCGCGTAAAGCGCCGCGGCCAGATGAAACTGTCGGTCACCGGTGTTGCGATCACCGACTACTGGCAGCCCGTCTACGCCACCGACGACAATGCCTTCAGCCTGTCGCCTGTCGGCGGCGTGTTCGTGGGCTTCGTCTCGCGTTACGAGTCCTCGGGCGTCGCTGTTGTCGCTTATGACGTCGAGAACTTCGCCGATCCGAATGCCGGCTATCTCTGGGAGACGGTTTCGGCAAACAAGACGCTCGACGCCGAGGATTCCGGTAAGGGCTTCTGGATCGACACCGATACGGTCGTCATCACCCTGCCTGCGGTCGCTGGCTTGGCTGGCATCCGGCTCATGAACGGCGGCGCTTACGGTGCGGTCGGCTGGGCGGTCTCTCCGAACTCCGCCGATATGATCGAAGGCCCGGATATCACCGCCGCCGACGACAAGGACCTGACCAACACCAAGGCGACCGCGCAGCGTGGCGATTTCCTCGATCTGCAGATCGGCGACGCGAACGGCTGGGTCGTCACCAAGAAGCGCGGCACGTTCGTCCGCGAAACCTGATCACTGAACTAGCCGCCGCCGCCTTCGGGCGGCGGCACTCCCTTCCATTCCATTCGTCAGCACCGCGCCGCGGTCGCTCGACTTAGGAGACTTCTCAATGCCTCACGCTCTGCTTACGAGCCGTGCGATCGTCGGCGAAATCTACAACCGACTCACGGCAGGCGACGCCAGTTGGGTGTCGCGCTATGCGATGAAGATCAATTCCTCGCAGGAGACTGAAACCTACGGCTGGCTCGGTCAGGTCCCGCAGATGCGGGAATGGATTGGCGGTCGCCAGCCCAAGGAACTCCGCGAGCATACTTTCTCGATCAAAAACAAGGATCACGAGGCGACGCTCGAGATTCTTACCAAGCATCTCCGTCGCGATCAGTCCGGCCAGATCCGGGTTCGCATCGGCGAACTGTCGCGCCGCGTGCTGTCCTACCCGATGAAGCTGATGTCCACGCTCATGATCAATGGCGAGTCGCAGCTTTGCTATGACGGCCAGTACTTTTTCGACACCGACCACGCCGAAGGCGATTCCGGTTCGCAGTCGAACGATCTTTCGGTCGATATCTCCGGTCTCGCGGTTGCTGTGCACGGAACGGCGACGGCGCCGTCTGTTGGTGAAATGCAGCAGGCGATCTTGCTCGCGGTTCAGGCAATCCTTGGCTTCAAGGACGACCAGGGCGAGCCGATGAACGAGGGCGCGACCGAGTTCGAGGTGATGGTCCCGACTTCGCTCTGGGCGGTCGCGGTCGCGGCCGTCGCGCTGCCGATGATCGACAACGGCAATGCCAACACGATTCCGGCGCTCGACAAGCTGAAGATCACGCCGGTCGTCAATCCGCGACTCACCTGGACGGATAAGTTCGCGGTCTATCGCACGGATGGCGAAACCAAGCCGTTCATCCTGCAGGAAGAGGTTCCGGTTGCCGTCGATGCGATCGCCGAAGGCTCCGAGTTGGAGTTCAAGGAGAAGAAGCATTGGTACGGCGTCGAGTGGGGCGGCAACGTTGGCTATGGCTTCTGGCAGCATGCCTGCCTGGTCACCATGGTCTGATGCCGCGCTGAACGCGCAAACCAGAAACCCTTCCGCCGCGAGGCGGGAGGGTTTTCGGGACGCTCTGTGATGGAGTTTCCCGAAAACCCTCAAGCGATGGAGCACATAATGAAAATGTACGAGGTTGTCGGACCGGTCGCCCGCCTGGGCGTCGGCGATCTGGTTTCGGTTGACGCGCAGCAGCTTGCAAGCCGCAAGCACAACGTGGAAATCGTCAAGGCCGGAAAGCGGCGCTCCGAAGTGAAGGCAAAGACCACGCTGGAATTCAAGGCGGGCGAGGAGATCGGCCTGCCCGATCTGCCGAAGCATCTCATTGACGTCTGTGTTCCGCGCGACGGGCAAAAAGCAGAGGCCGACAAGCAAAAAGCGGAAACCGACAAGCAGAAACCGGAAACCGACAAGGTGCCGGCTCCGGACAAGCCGCGGTCATTCCTCGACCGCGTTCTCGGCTCCGGCGAGCAGGTGGCGCAGGAAGCGCCCGCGGCGGGCACCGAGGTCGTTGAGCAGCCGCAGTCTGCGGGCGGCCCGGCACAGTCCTGATGCCGGTCGAAACCGCCGCCGATCGCGAGACCATGCTGGCCGACTTCGGCGTGGCCGCGACCTATACGGCTGCGGGCGGCGCATCGGCAGAACTGGTCGGGATTTTTAACCGGCCCTTCCTCGAGGTTCGCTTCACGCACGCGCCATCTGCGAGCGTGGAGCCTTCCTTTCTCTGCCGTTCCGCGGACCTGCCGGCGGGCGCGAAAGGCGGCGCCGCGGGAGATCTTCTCGAGATCGAAACCGAAGGCGGCCCGGTCGAAACCTACAAGGTTGTCGAACTCGAGCCGGACGGCGAGGGCATGACCCTCATCAGCCTGTCCCGCTAACAGGAGAGAAGCATGGCGCTCACGACGAAATTTCTCGCGCAGATTCAGGCCATCTTGACCGGCAGTGGCGATCACGGCACGCCGCGTGCCACGCTCGAGTTGAGCCATTCGGTCGAACTGGCGAGCGGGGTCGCTTCCGGTCTCGCCGACAAAGTGTTTTCAGACCAGCGCTCGATCGAGGCTTCGTCCAATGACGATCTCGATCTCGCCGGCGGTGTCACCGATGCCTTCGGTGCTGCTATCACCTTCGCCAAGGTGAAGGCCATTCTCATCAAGGCCGCCGCCGCGAACGTGAATAACGTGGTCGTCGGTGCGGCGGCCTCCAATCCATTTGTCGGCCCGTTCGGCGGTACCGCGCCGACCATCGCGCTGCCGCCTGGCGGCTCACTGCTGCTGACCGCACCGGTCGGTGGCTGGTCGCTCACTGGCGGTGCGAGCGACGTGCTCCGGATCGCCAATAGCGGCTCCGGCACCGCCGTGACTTACGACATTATGGTGATCGGGACTTCGTCCTGATGGCCTTCCACGTTCGCCGCCAGATCCGGGATGCGGTCGCTGCGGTTCTCCTCGGGCTGCCGCAGGTCGGCGATCGGGTCTATCCGAAGCGGTTGCGGCCGCTCGGGGCCGATCATCCGCCGACCATCCTCGTTTATGCGATCGAGGAGAATTCCGACATCGCGGCCATGGGCGCCGCCGGCGGTTCAGCCACGCTCTTGCGAAATCTGACCGTGGCAATCGAGGCTCGCGTTTCGCAGGCGGAGCCTCCGGACGATGTGCTGGACGAACTTGCGGCCTCGATCGAGGAGCGCATGGCGGTCGCGCCGGCGCTCGCGGCAATCGCGCTCGAGTGGCATCTCATCTCGACGAAAATCAACGCCCAAGCGCCGGGCGAAAATTACGCCGGCGAAGTTCGCCTCGAATACGGCGTCATGTACCGAACCCTCGAAAACGCGCCAACCGCGGCGCTTTGATCAACGGAGAAATCCATGGGCACGCATCACGGAAAGAATGGCGTCGTTAAGGTCGGCGCTAACACGGTTGCCGAGGTTCAGAGTTTTTCGATCACGAAAAACGTGGACCTCGCGGAAGACACCGCAATGGGCGACGCATGGAAGTCGTTTCTCCCTGGCGTGAAGGGCGCCACCGGCAGCATCGAGTGCTCCTGGGATGAAACCGACACCAACGGGCAGGAGGCGCTGGTCGAGGGTGCCGAGGTCACGCTCAATCTCTATCCCGAGGGCGCTGGCTCTGGCGCTAAATACCTGACGCTCGCCGCCATCATTACAGAGGTGGTCAGCAATGTGCAGCGTGGCGCGGTCGTCACGCGAAATTTCAATTTCACGGCGAACGGTGCCGTCTCGGACGCGACGGTCTGAGATGCGTCCCATCGATCTCATCACCAAGCATTTTGACCAGATCGGAACGCAACATATCGATGTGCCCGAATGGGCCGACGAGAAGGGCGTTCCGCTCCGGATATTCTGGCAGCCGCTCACACTCACCGAAGCGCAAAAAATCGCGCGAGAGGCGGACGGGCAGGAGGTCATTCGCTACGCCGATGTCATTGTTCTGAAGGCAATGACAGAGGCCGGCGAGAAGATGTTCGACCTCGAGGACAAGCTGAAGCTGCGCGATCGTGCGGACCCTCGCGTGTTGATGCGAGTCGGTCAGGCAATGCTCGCGTCGCCATCGCCAGAGGAACTGAAAAAAAACTAGCGAGCGATCCGGCACTCTGGAATTTGTTTGCGGTCGCTTACGAATTGAAGCGGCCTGTTTCCAGCCTCGGCAGCATGACCGAGGCGGAGTTCCACGGCTGGATCGCGTTTCTCGCCTTGTTGCGAAAGAAATAAACCATGCCGCAGCGTGAAGACTACGATATCGTTCTGACCGCAAGAAACGGTCTTAGCGCCGGCATCGCCAGCGCCAAGAACGATTTGCGCGGTCTCGATACGTTCACGAAGGGCCTGTCGATTTTCTCCGGTGGCCTGATCGGCGGTCTTACCGCCGGCGCGCTCGGCAAGTTCGTGGCGGACTCGGTCGGTGCTGCCGCGGCACTCGGGCGCGTTGCGAAAATGTCCGGCTTTACCGCCGACGAGATTCAGGGCCTTAACCGCGCCATGAAGGATGGCGGGGGCGATTTCGCAGATGGCGAAAAGGCCGCCCGCCGTTTCGCCGATGCGCTGGGCGATGCCGCCAATCGCACCGGCCCGCTCTACGATTTTCTGATCCGCAACAATGTTGCCGTGCGGGACTCTGCAGGCAATCTCCGCCGCACGAGCGAGGTATTTGCGGACTATATCCAGCTTGTCTCGCGCATTCGCGATCCGCAGCAGCAGTTGAATGTGCTTACCGATACGTTCGGAAAGGAAAACGCGCCCGCGGTCGCCGCGTCCCTGACCAACGTCAACCGGTCGCTCGACTTCTATGTGCAGAAGATGCGCGAGGCGGGAGGTGTCACCAAGCAGCAGATCGAGGACAGCCAGGCGCTCAAGCGCGAATTCGACGATCTTGTCGAGAAGGGCAAGACCTGGGCGATGCAGGGGGCGCTCGGCATCAGCAAGTGGATCGGTTCCGCGGTTCAGAGCGTTCGTAGCGCGATCGGCGATCCGCAGGCCATTCGCGCCGAGATCGATCGGCTGCAGCGGGAAATCTCCGCGCTTGTCGACAAGCAGCCGGCGAAAGTGTTCGAGCCGATCGTCGAGGCAAAACTGAAGGAGTTGGAGGCGCTGCAGAAGCGCCTTGCTGATATGGGCGGCGCCAAGACGGCCATCACGATCAACGGTCCGCGCCAAGGCGTCGACGATTTTCTGTTCGGGCAGATCAACGGCCGTGCCACCAATGTCGGCAATCCGCTGGAGGACAAGGCGCAACGCACCTTGCAGGACCTGACCCGCGAGCGGGGCATGCTAATGGCGATCGGCGCCGAGCGGCGCGAACTCGTCATTGCCGAGCAGACCGTGCAGGCGCTCCGCAAGGCTGGCTTCTCCGATCTGGAGATCGAGAAGGGCCTCATCGGCGATATCGGCGAAAAAATCAAAGAGCGCGTGCGCGGCACCGAAATGCTGCGCGAGCGGCTCAGTGCCATCTCCGACGCTACGGCGTTCTGGGGGCAGCAGTTTGTCGGCGTGCTCGATCGGATGTTCGAGAAGGGCACCAAGTTTAGCGATGTGCTTCGCGATATCGGCAAGGCTGCGACCAGTGCCGCGGCGAACGCGCTGTTTCTCGGCACCGGTCCGTTCGCGGGCCTGTTCGGTACCAGCAACAGCGGCGGCGGCTTTGGCTTGATGGCGAAGTTGTTTGCTGGCTCGCCCGCCAACGCCACCGGCGGCTCTTATATGGTTGGCGGCGGCGGAGGCGTCGATTCAAAACTCGCCACTTTGAGGGTGACGCCGGGCGAGCGCATCGACGTCACGCCGCCTGGCGGGGGCGGCTCCGGTCAGGTGGTCTATGCGCCGCAGTATCATTTCTCGAATGTCTCCGCCGCCGATCGCGCGGCGCTCCGCAATGAAATGATGCAGATCGCCGAAAGCAATCGCGGCACCACCATAAACGACATTCGGCGTTTGCTGCGAAACGACAGCCGCGCGCTGCAGGGCTAATTTGGCATGACGATTTATTCCTGGCCGCGCGCCATGTGGCGCACGACAAACTCCAGCTTTTATCTGCGGCCTGGCAATCTCGTTTCGACTTCCATTTTTACCGGAAGCCGATCGGTGCTCGGGCCGCAGGTGCAGGTCTGGGTCGCCGAATACACATTTCCGCCGGCACCGGAGACGCACGCCGACAAGGTTAGCTGGCGCGAACTCTCCGCGCGCATCACCAGGCAAAAGGGCATCGGTGGCTTGCTGCGCTTGCCCGACTTCGGTCGCCTGCAGCCGGCGCGCGATCTCGAGGTCGTGCCGACCGATGGAGAATTTTCGGACGGGACGCGCTTCGCAGACGGCACCGGCTTCGTCGAGGGATGGTTGCCGCCCTACATTGCGATCGACGAGGCCGCCGCGCGGGGTGCCGAGAGCATCGTGGTGCGCGGCCTGCCGCCTTCGGTTCCGCGCTGCCTTCGGATGGGCGATCTGGGCGAGGTGCGTCCGAACGGAGTCCCGGCGGCGCACGCGCATCTCTACGAGGTCGCGGGCGAGGCGGGCACTGATGCGAACGGTAAGACCCGCATCAAAATCCAGCCGCCGCTTCGGGCCGGCGTTGCCGCAGGCGATCAGGTCGTGCTGCAGGCGCCCACAAGCGTGTTTCGTCTCTCGCAGGACGATGATGGAAAGGTGATGCGCGACGTCCATGGGCATGGACGTCTCGGCTTCACCGCAATCGAGGAGTTGCCGCGGTGACCGTGGAATTGGCCCTTGCGTTTCGCCGGGCGCTGAAGCGCGGCCTGCCGGTCGCGCTGATGGTCTACATCGACCATCCGGACGGTGCCGTCCGCGTCTGGTCAGGTATCGGCCCGCTCTCGCATGACGGCCACACTTGGCAGGGCATCGGTTCGCTCGGGCGCATCTCGGGTCTCAATCAGACCGCCGCCCTTGCGGTGCGTCAGATTTCGTTCGAGTTGCGCGGCGTGCCGCCCGAGGCGCTCGCCTATCTCGGCACCAATCTCCGCAACCGTACCGCCCAGGCTTGGATCGCCGCCTTCGGTCGCGATGGAAAAATGCAGGGCGTGCCGTTTCCGATCGTGAACGCCAAGCTGGATTACGAGGAGTTGGACGTTGGCGCCGATGGCAAGGCAACCATCAAGCTGAATGCCAATGTCGGTTTTTTCTCGATCGAGCGTCCGCTCGATCTGGTCTGGTCGAATGAGCAGCAGCAGCAGGACTATCCCGGCGACACCGGGCTGTCGCTCATTCCGGACCTGGTCGACAAGGAGGTCAGATGGCGGCTGACGGATTGATCCAGCAGGCGTCATCGAACTTCGTCCGCCTCGAATTGGGCGCGGCGATCGCGAGCGCTGCCATGCGCTGGTCCGGTCAGCCCATGCGCTGGGGCGTCGACGACTGTGCGCTGTCGCTCTCCGATATCTATCTCGCCGTGCTCGGGCGAGATCCCGCCCATCGCTTTCGGGGGCGGTACACAACCGAGGCCGAGGCGCTCGCATTGATGGGCCGGAAGGGGATCGTCGGCGCCTGGACTGCGGCGGCGCGCGAGTTGGGCTGGCGTCTCATTGATCCCGCGCTCGCCGCCACCGGCGATCTCGGCATCGTCCGGACGCCGCGCGGATGCGCCAGCGTGATCCGCAATGGCTCGCACTGGATTGGCCGCCTGAGTTGCGGATTTACCGCGTTTCCGACGCCGCGCGTGGTGATGGCCTGGAGCGTCCTATGATCGAGACGATCGCCTGGACGCTCGCGACTACATTTGCCGTGGAGGCAGCCTCGGTCGCTGCGGCCTATGCGTTCTTCTACAACGTTACCGCTGCCCTGGTGATTACCGGCACCCAATACGCGCTCGGGCGCGCGACCGCGCCGAAGCCGGGCCGGTCGCTGGTCAATGATCCGGGCACGCGCGGCTCTGTCCGGCAGGCCATTCCGCCGCAGCGGGTCGTCTATGGCGAGGTGGAGCTTGGCGGGGCCATCTTCTTTCTGGATGATTCAAAGCCGCCATATCTCTATCTGGGCCTGCTGCTTTCGCGCCGGCGCGTCTCGCAGTTTGTGTCGGTTCGCCTTGGCGACAAGGTTCTGAATTTCGATGCCGCCGGCAATTGTCTGACGGCGGGTTATGCGGGCCAGATCTGGGCGTCGTTTCGCGACGGAGATCCGGATCAGGCGATTGATCCCTTGCTCGCGGCGGACTTCCCCAATCTGGACTCGAGCTTCCGCCAGCGCGGAATTGCAACGGTTGTCTTTAAATTCAAGTATTCGACCACCGGCAATGCCTCGACCGCCCGCGCGGAGTTTGAGTCGCTCTGGGGGCAGGTCTCGATTCCGAACCCGCTGGTCACGGTGCGCGGTGCGCCGGTCTACGATCCGCGCAGTCCGCTGCAGGATCGCGACGACGAGACGACTTGGGAGTTTAGGCAGAACGCGGCGCTCATTCAGGCCGATTGGGTTCGCCAGCCCTACGGCGTGAACGTCGACGCTGACACGATGGATTGGGACGTCATCGCCGAGGCTGCGGATTTCGACGACGTGCTTGTCTATCTGAAACATCAAAGTGAAGCCGCGGGCGTGGCGCTGCATCAGCGCCGGCATACGATCGACGGTGTGGTCACGCTCGACAGCAGCCCGCGCGATGTGATGGAGGCGATGCTGACGGCGAACCGCGGCCAGTTGGCTGAAACCGGCGGCATCAGCTACGTCACGAGTTCTCCGCCGCAGGAGCCGATCTTCACCATCGACGATGCGGTGCTCGAGGGCGGGTTCGAATATCGCGACAACAAGCCGACGCGCGATCTGGTCAACCGGGTGCGCGGGCGGTTCCTCGCGGAGGAGCGAAACTATCAGGAGGCCGAGGGGCCGGTGCTCGATCGCGCCGACCTGCAGGCGCTGGACGGAAGGGTTCTCGAGCGGGCGATCCGCCTTCCGTTCACGCTCACTCATGAGCGGATGCAGCGGCTGCAGAAACAGTTTCTCCTCGAGGAGCGGCTGGGCCGGTCGCTGACGGTCACGATCGCCATCCGGGCGCTCGGGCGCTCCTCGATGGCGTTGCGCGCCGGCCGGACGGTCCGCGTCTGGTCCGAGGTCTATCCGCAGATCAACGGTGATTACCAGGTCGGCGAGTGGGGCTTTGCCGACGACTTTTCTGCCGTCCGACTTTCGCTTGCGGAATATGACGCATCGATTTCACGCGCCTCCTGGGCGCCGGATACGGACGAGCAGGAATACGAACTGCCGGAACTTGAAGTCAGCTAGGGCGGGCACGAATGGACAATGTTTTCATCCTTCCGCTTCCGTGGACCGGCCGAACCAATCGGCAGGGCCTTCGCGCCGCGCTCATTTCGCGCGTCATCTATCCGATCGCCGACGACGAGGACCCGGAGGCGTTTGTTGCGCTCGATACCGAATCCGGTGCGGTGCCGATCGGCCTTGCGCGCCACGGCGTCATTTTCTGGCTAGATGAAGACGACGAAATAACCGCGCATGATGATCTGACTTGCATCGTCACCGATGATGGTTATCGCTACAAGGTCGCCGACATTCAGCATCTGTTTCGCTCGGTGCTGGACAAGGACACAACTTCGCCGCCTGGCTCGCCGTCGATCGGCGATCGCTATCTGGTGCCGTCCGCGGCCACCGGTGCATGGTCCGGCCACGGCGATGAGGTGGCGGTCTATACGGCGCGCGGCTGGCGCTTCGTGGAGCCGCTCGAGGGCTGGCAGCTTCTCGTCGAGGACGAGAACCTCGTTTATATTTTCGACGCGGACGGGGAGTGGGTTTCGGAATCGACGCGGGCGGCCAGTTCCGTCAAGGCGTCGCATATCCTAGGCGGGCGCACCCATTGGGTTGTCGTCAATGCCGCCACAAATACGCCACCGACGCTGACCGGCTCGGGTGTCGCCTACATTATCGGCGGCTCGCCGACCGGTGCATGGTCAGGCCACACCGGCAAGATCGCGGTCGATGAAGGTGCTTCATGGGGCATCTACACGCCGGCGGAGGGCTGGACCGCTGATGACCAGGCACAGAACGGTGCCTTCCGGTACAGCGGTTCTGCGTGGCTGCCGCGCAACGGCGCAAGCCTGACGCACAAGTATGTAAAAACAGACGCTAATGCCGCAGATGCGGGACTGGATACCGGAACCGCCTACTCATACAGCGATACGGTCGCTCCCGTTACTTCGAACGCAATCAATTACGATCCGGTCGGTCTGGCATTTGCCGCACAGCAGCCCGATGCGAAGCTGAGAATAAAATATCACGCTCGCACAAATATAACATCTTCAATCGTGGCTCTTTGGCGCGACAACGAGTCAAGCGCGATCGAGTGGCGTCTGGTGTCCAACGGCAACACCGTGGATGTCGAGTTTGTGGTTCCGGCGCCAGACGACAGTGAGCATCAATACAAAATAGGAATCTTGCGGAGCGGGTCCGCCGATGCCGCGGGCATTATTGCCCGTCGGTTGCTGCAGATCGAGGAGTTCTCGCCGACATGAGTGGAGATCCTGATCCCGTACACGTCGACGGCGTCCCGGTCTCCAAGGGGAGGGCGCGCTTCAGCCTGGTCAAGCAGATCCCGGATGCGGACACGCTCCGTGCTCTGGATCTGACCGATTCCCGTTTTGTCGTCGTCGGGCGCAAGCTGTTCGAGAAAGATAACACCGACGCTACCGTCGAGGACGACGACGAGAACGTGCTCGAGGATTTCGCCGGAAACAAGTGGCTATGGGTCAAGGGCGACCGGCACTATCTCAGTATCTCCGCCACCTTCAATACGACCGCGGGTGAAATTCTGTTCATCCACGAATTCCGCGAAACCGTGCAATACCCGGCGGACTTCGAGCATTCGAACGGCATCGCGCTCACGGTCGCGACCGGCTCGCCGGTGTTTTCGATCAAGAAGAACGGCGTGCAGGTCGGCACTGTCACCTTCGCTGCCGGGCAGGCGAGGCCCACCTTCGAATGCGACGCGCTGCAATTCGTGCCGGGTGACTATCTGACCGTGCAGGCGCCGGTGTCGCCTGATCTGACGCTCGCAAACTTCGCGCTGACATTAGTCGGCACGCGCTGACACCTTCCAACGCTAAACCCCGAGGAGAACGTAATGCGACAGGGCATTCTCGTAACCAATGACGATTCCCACACGCCGGACAAATGGGCGGCGCTGGTCGCCGACCAGATCGGCGATCTGATCCAGATCGACCTGCAGTCCACGACCGATGCGGCGGTCGCCGCTCGCATGGCGAAGCCTCGCTTTGTCGTCGATCTCAGCGAGAAGCTGTTCCAGATTTTCGCCAAGGTGCGCGATCGCGAATGGGACGATCTCGGCAAGGAGGGCACCGCGAAACTCGCGACCGCCTGCAATCCGCTCGAGGCGGAGGTTGCCGAAGCGATTGCTGCCGTTCAGGCGGCCGCCGCCGGCACGCCCTTCGCCGCGCACTTTTCCCAGCCGCAGGTCGAGGCTTCGCTCCGCACCCTGTTCGATGTCCGCCTGGCTTCGGTGATGGATATCGAGCGGTCCTGGTTCGCGGACGAAAACCCCGACGCCATGTCGAAACAGTACCGGGCGGCTCGGGCGGCGCATGGTCCGCGCCGCTGTCACGAATTTCTGGGCGGTGATGCCGAGGGCAAGAAGCCCTCGGCGCGCAAGCCGAATTAATCCCGCTGCACAGGAAAGGGCAGAACCATGACCGTAACGACCGCGATGTGCAGTTCATTCAAAGGAGACATTCTCTCCGGTCTGCATTGCTTCAATGCGACGCTGACCAAAACGGCGGACGGCTCTAACGGAGCCTTCACACTTACGAGCCTTGCCAACGTCACCGGCCTCGCGGTCGGCATGGCGGTCTCCGGCACCAACATCGCTGCAGGTGCCGTGATCGCCTCGATCGACTCCGGCACGCAGGTGACGCTGTCGAAGGCACACACCGGTGCCATCTCCGGAGGCACCATCACCTTCGCCGGCGATATTTTCAAGATGGCGCTGATCAAGGCTTCGATGTCCGGAAACTACGGGGCGGCGAGTTCGAACTATACGGACATCACCGGAAACTCCGACGAGGTCTCGGGCACCGGCTATACCGCCGGCGGCATGGCGCTCACCAATGTCTCGCCTGCGGTCTCCGGCACCACCGGCCTCGTCGACTTCGCTGATCCGTCCTGGACTTCGGCTTCCTTCTCCGCGGACGGCTGCATGATCTACAACACCACGCGACGCGGCCCGACCGCCACGCGTGCGGTGTCCGTGCATAGCTTCGGCGGCACCCAGACCGTTGCTGCTGGCACGTTCACGGTGATCATGCCGACGCCTGATGCCTCCAACGCCATCCTGCGGATCGCGTGATCTAATGGACCGCTTGGTGCGCGACCTTGTCTGGGAGCAATCAATCTCGACGGGTACGGGTGATCTTACAACGTCTAGATTCGGCGGGTATCAGAGAGGATCGGAGGCTTTCGGCACTGTCGATCTCGCTGCAAAGAATCCGATTCTCTTTATCGTTAACGTGGTTGCCGGTTCTGCGGAGTGGGAGATCGCACCTTGTTATTGGAGCGATGCGAACACGCTTGTTCGCGGCGCTCCGCTGAAAAGTTCCAACGGTGACGCAGCAGTCAATTTCGGCGCTGGTGTAAAATACATCAGCAACGATATTCCCGCGGCATTTCAGGTCAGCGCGGCAAAGTCCGTCGCGCTGGCTATGGTTTTGGGGTGATCCATGACAGCGCCAAATATTCTAGCCGCCCAAACGATCTACGGGAAAACCGAAGTCTATTCGATCGGCGGCACGTCTGCCGTCACGATCTGCAACAACGCGGCGAGCAGCGGAAAGGTCAAAAAAGTAGTTTCGCTGATCGTGTCGAATGATGATGGCAGCAATTCGGTAAATGTGACGGTGTCGATTGCATCGGAGGATGATGGCGGCGGAACGCTCTATCGCCTTTCTCCGCATATCATACCCATTCCGGCGGGAGGGTCGCTCATCGTGGTGGATAAGAATACCCCCATCTATCTCGAGGAGGATAAATCGATCGTGATTGTCGCATCCGCCGCGAATGATGTGGATGTGACGGTCGTCTATGAGGAGATCGGCTGATGCGCCGCGCTCTGCTTGCGACGGTTTGTATTTCGGCTTTGGCTTTTTATTCAGAGCCTGCGGATGCAATGCGGCGTTTCCCTGGTTCGCTTGTCAGCGCGACGGCGAACGCACCGAGTAGTTCTTCGGCAAAGGGCATGTGGACTTTGCCCGAGGTCTATCAGGCCCGCCAGGCAAACGCTTGGCCCGGTTACACGTACAATATTGATGCCGTAATCGTGGGCGGCGGCGGCGGCGGCGGCGGTTCCGACAACGTAAACCCCGGCGGCGGCGGCGGCGGCGGCGATGTCATTGAAATCACGAACCAGGCAGTTCAGATCGGGACTGGTTATGCTATCACGATTGGTGCCAAGGGCACCGGTGGAAACTCTACAAACTCCGGCGCTGATGGCGGAACAACTACTGCATTCAGCCAGACTGCCTTGGGCGGTGGCGGCGGCGCTCGCGGTCAAAATAGCGTTGACCACAATGGTCGATCCGGCGCGAATGGTGGCGGCGGCTCGCGCGGCGGTATTGCAGGCTCTGGAACTGCAGGATTTGCGGGCGGGAACGGCGGGCCGTCCGGCGGCGGCGGTGGCGGTGGCGGTGACACGGCTGCGGGTGCAAACGGCACCGCAAACGGTGGGGCTGGCGGTGCCGGGCGCACTAGTACAATTCCAGAAGTGTCAACGGTTTTCGGGTCTGGCGGCGGCGGCGCTTCTACGGGAGGAACCTCTGCGAACGGCGGCAGCGGCGCTGGCAACGGAACACATACCTCAGGTGCGAACGGTGGAAATGCGACGGCCAATCGTGGCGCGGGCGGCGGCGGGGGCCGCGCGAACGGCGGCGATGGTTCTGATGGGGTCGTCGTGATCCGTTATCTCGGCGCGCAGCGTGGCACAGGCGGCACGATAACGAGCGACGGTACGTACACTTATCACACCTTCACCTCGAGCGGCACATTCACCGCTTGATGGTGCCATTGTCATTTGTTCTGCGCTGGATTTTTTCCCTCCCGAGAATCCTCAACGTCAGGTTTCTTCCGGCCTTCAAAAACGGATAGGTGGCCCTTGATAGTGCCGGGCGGGAGAATGCGACGCCTGCAAGCCGGTTAAACAAGTCAACGGGAGTGCTGATAAGAGCCAGCCGGTTCAGGCATTCGTCGCCGTAGTACATCTGCCCTGAAAGGCAGAGCAACATTCCTTGATTCAGATCAAAGCCTTGTTTCTCTGCGAGATCACGTTCGGCGGTTTCTTCCCTCGCGTCAATCAGTCGTAGGCAGCCGACCGATCTGTCAATTCTGATCTTCTTCGCGTATTGCGAGCAGAATGGGCATTCGCCGTCGTATAGCAGCCAGTTGCCAGAGGAGTGTGTCACTGGACCGGGACTTCAAACTCGATGCGAGAATGTAGTCGAGTCCCACCGACTTTGCTTTCCGGGTCAACGCAGACGGAGTCGCGCCGCCAACGAAATGCAATGATGCTTCGCTTGTCGAGTTCAGAGAACTCTCTAAACCTTCGCGGATCGACAAAGATGTGATGCGGGTAAAGATTAAAGTTGATTCGCCCGTCTCCATCTAATCTGCTTTTGATTGCGCTGTGCCAGTCCCGAACGAACTTGCTCAAAGCGGCCTGTACGTCTGCGCGTTCATTGTCTGGGCCGTTTCTGCCGATTAGGACGGGGAGCTTGCACTGCATTCCAGGCGCGACCACTTCGTAACGTCCCCGCTGGCCCCATCCTCCGGTCGGGAATCCTCCCTGCATGGTTCGGTCCGCATCAATCAGTCCTGACGGGATTCGCATGTGAGCCACGATGTTCGAGGCGGCTCCGAAATACGTAAATGGGACGTTGAGTTCTTGTCCGTCTTTCGTGACGGCGGTGAAATAAGAATAATTTAGCGAGCGTGTGTCGTACCAGCCGAGTTTTGCAACGAAGAAAAAGACGTTGGCAAACAGGCAAGCCGTCAGGGCTGTGACACTGACTGTGAACGGAATTTTTTTACGATCAATGTTCTGTAGTGCGATGACTAGAGCTGCGTTTAGAATGATCCACTTCCAGAAGAAGAGACCCATCAATAGAAAAATAATGATGTGTTGAATATCGTAAACGATGGTAATCCAAACCATCGCGCGCCGACGCCAAAACACCGCAACGCAAGCAATCTGGCTTACCAGCGTGGCGGCGTTGATGGCGATGATCCACTCGCCGATCGCCGACCGGATTACTGCCGAGAACGGAAACCCATCCGCTATGGTCAGGACGCCCATGTAGGCGGCCATGTCGATCAACACGTCTGACCGATTTTCTAGCGCCCAAGATAACGGGCCGCCATCGAGCAGAATTTTTGTGGCTCCTGACCAGAAATAATTGGAGAAATGGAGACCCACCACGAAGATCAAAAAGGCATCCATCAGCGGGAGCCTGGCATCCTCGGCTTTCTGTAGCTCGCGTCCTGCAGATCTGCGCCAATACGCAATAGCGATCCCGCCCAGCACCAGAACAATCGAGCTTTCGACGATAGGCATCCACTCTGTGGGCGGCGGATTGAACTTCCAAGCTTCCGATAGCGCGCGGTAGTAAAAATACGTCAAGCCGTAAGTGATCAAAGCCATGCCTGGCCGCCAGAATGAGAGAAGCGCGGCAACAGCGGCTACGATCGGCGCGTATGTGAACCAGCGAGCGAGTCCGCTTGGAGCATTCGGAGGCTGCGGTACGTCGCCGAACCAAAGCGATAGGGCGAACATGATCGCCGTGGTGCGATAGACCACGCGCATTGCTTTCGACATTTCCGCCGCTGGCATCCATGCAAAGCCGATGCCTGCCGCGGAAATCACAATCGTGGTGGCGAGCGGGTACTGGATGGAGAGCGACGACTTGTAGCTGACGAATTTGAGGGCCGCGAACACCAGCAGCGCGGTAAAAATGCTTACAAAATAAACCTGCCAGTAAGGATCAATCTTTCGCGCCCATGGCGATGGCGCGAAGTGCTTGGGTCCAGCTAAATCTTGAGGGGCTGTCATCTCGGTTCTCTCATCAGCTTACGCCAGCGGCGGACGGTAATAAACCCCAGAGGAATTCCCTATGATTGGTGGGTTTATCGGGGCGGCAATCGGTGGCGTTATCGCCATCGAAGAGGCGACCGATCGAGAGGTTTTTGTTAATGGCGCGAATGCCGTCGCCGCTGCTGGCACGCTGCTCGGGAATCCGTCTGTAGGTTTGCAGGGTGTTCAGGCATCGTTCTCCGCGGGTAATTTGGCGGTCAATGTAGCGCCATCTCTTGCGGGCGCTGACGCTGCCGGGGCTGCAGGATCGCTCCTGGGATATATCGACCGCGAAATTCTTGGGACAGAAGCACAGGGTGATGCCGGAAATCTGATTGCGTCACCGAGCGGCGCAGTGGTCGGCACCGAGGCGACCGGTTCTGTTGCAGACGTTCTCCTCGCGGTTGATGCGTTTGCGATCGGCGTCGAGGCCGATGGCGAGGCGGGCACCCTCGGGCTGGTCATCGACTCCAATTTCGCGCTCGCGGGCGTGCAGGCGGACGCTGCCGCCGGCGATTTTGTCCCGCAGGTCACCTTCGGCCCGTCCGGCGTCGAGGCGGTCGGCGCCGCCGGGTCGTTTGCGGACTTCCTGATCGAGAAGGCGCTTGCGGCGGTTTCGGCAGATGGCTCCGCCGGCGTGCTCTACGCGTCGCTCGAGAAGATCCTCGTCGGCGTCGAGGCGGGGGGTGCCGTTGCGGACGTCAATGCCATTCAGGGCATTCCCGTCACCAGCGCTTCCGCAACCGGTCACGCGGGCACGCTGGCTTCTCAAATCGAACGGGCGATCGATGGTGCCCAGGGCGATGGCTTTGCGGGCGCTGTCATCGGCAATCCGGGCGGTGTGCCGTTCGGTGTTTCCGGTTCCGGTTCGGCTGGGCTGCTCGACAAGTTGCTCGAGCGAACCCTCGCCGGCGTGTCGGCCACGGCTTCCGCCGGGTCGATCGTTCCAAGGGTTGCGGCGATCCTGGTCGGGGTCTCCGCGTCCGGCCACGCGGCGGACTTCGCGGCGGTGCTCGAGGCTCCCACGCGCCGGCGCATGGTGCAGGCGCAGGCGCACTAATCCTTTCATCTGAGACGGAGGCTTATCATGCGTGCAAATGTTGCGCGGGCGCTGCTTTGCGCCTGCACCCTTTTGTTGCTTGCCGCGGCTCCAACCGCGCTCGCGAATTCCTTCGGCGGTCCCGACTCCGTCCATGACGGTCGCGGAAACTATGTGGACCGCCGGGCCGCGCGCAGCCTGCGGCTCGGCGACTACACCGTCACCGTGAAGCCGCGGCTTTCCCGCGCGCAGACGAAGGCGGTCGCGCGCCGGGTCGTCACGCGCTCCGCCGCGCGCAGTGCCGCTATTGAGGCGGTCAAGCGTGCGCCGATCGTCTCCGGCTCCACGGATTCCAACGGCTTGCCGAGGCCGCTCATGGATGCGGTCCGCGAGGTGCAGGCGGCCTGTCCCGGCTTTCGCGTGATCTCCGGCTATCGTCCTGGCGATACCTGGGGCCTGCACGCGGTCGCGAAGGCCGTCGACATTGCTGGTCCGGATTATGACTGCGCCTATCGTGTCCTGCGAAAGTTTCCGGGCGGCATTTCGACAGATGCGTGGAACCCGCGCATTGCACACATCCATCTGTCCTGGGCGCCCAACGGTCCGGAGTGGGGCAGGAAGTTTCCGCATCCGGAATTCCAGGGCGGCATCCGGCATGGGCCGAAGGCTGCCGAATGGAAGCGGCGCTTTGATGCGGCCATTGCGCCGCGCCTCGAGGCGACGCTCGGGGCGGAGTGATGGACGCTCGTACCGCACAGGCGCTCGCGGCCTTCACGCTGTCGGCGCTGTTCGTGCTCGCGGTCTCCTGCACGCCGGCGAGGGGCCACGATTGGTACCCGCCGGACTGTTGCTCGGGCCGCGACTGCCGTCCGATCGCGCTCGAGGAGGTGGAGGCCCGCGCCGATGGTTTCTTCGTCCACGAGAGCCGCGAGCTAATTCCCTATTCCGATCCGCGCATCCGTAAGACACCGCCGGAAGGCCGGGCGCTGTTTCATCGGTGCTCCGAAGAGGGTCGGCCCGATGGCCGGACCATCTGCATCTATATTCCAAACTGGACCGGCTGATTGTGGTCCGCCTACGAGATCGCGCTGCTGATTTACGGCGGCGCTCTCGTTTTCATTCTCATTGCGCTCTGGTTCTCGTTGCGGCCGCCGGACAATGCGGTCGAGGAGGCGTGGCGCGGGTTCATCGACGAGGAGGAGCGCCATGACTGAGTTCACCATTCGCAACCATGTGCTGTTCGTGGACGGCAAGCAGGTGGCCTTCCGGCATTCGCCGAACCGCAGCGGCACGATCGTTCCGGATGTGCTCGTTCTGCATGACACCGCTGGCCGGATCGAGGGCAAGGGCGAATCTTCGATTGAGTGGCTCTGCAATCCGCAGGCGCGTGCTTCCGCGCATCTGGTCATGGGCCGCGAGGGTGACATTACGCAGCTTGTGCCGTTCAATGTCGCTGCCTGGCATGCAGGCCCGTCGAGCTTCAAGGGCCGCAACAATGTGAATGCGTTCTCGGTCGGCATCGAGATCGTCAATCCGGGTTCGATGACGGAATTGGCGGGCCGGGCGAAGCCCTGGTGGGACCAGACCTTCGATAAGGCGCAATACGGAATTGAGCGGCGTTCGACCAGGGAGCACGGCGACGCGCTCTGGATGCCGTACACTGCGCGGCAGATCGAGGTCAGCAAATTGCTCTGCCGCGCGCTGGTCCGGCACTATTCGATTAAGGATGTCACGACGCATTGGGCGATCTCGCCCGGTCGCAAGGTCGATACCAATCCGCTTTTCCCGCTCGAGGACGTCCGCGGCTACGCGCTGGGCGGAGGCGTGCCGGCGCCGTCTGCTCCGGCGTCGCCGCCCGCATCGAAGCCGGCGCCTGCGGCTCCGCCGGCGAAAACCGCCGCCGGAAAATTCGGCGACGTCACCGCCGATCGTTTGAACTTCCGCCGCACCGCCAACGGCGAAATCATCGGAAGCCTGCCAAGGGGCACTCGCGTCGAGGTGAATTATTTCGAGCGCGAGTGGATCAACGTCACGACGCCGGCAGGCTACAGCGGCTTCGTGCATTCAAACTTCGTTTCCATCATCTGAGGAGATTCCAATGATCCGCAATCTTCGCGGCCTCGCGGTCGCTTGTGTGCTTGCGTTGTTTCTTACCGCCTGCGTTTCGGCTCGAGTCGAAAGCGCGCAGGCGCGTCTCGCGTCTGTGTGCGCGCAGGAAAAGGCCGCCAATCTCATCTACGTCACGCTCATCGCTCCGCATCGTCCTGCGGCGAAGGTGGCGAAGGCGAAGGAGTGGCACGACAAGGTCGTGAAGTTTTGCGACGACGCCACCACCGGCTCGATCGCGCAGCGCCTCGAGGCGGTCGCGAAGTTGATCGACCAGGCGATTGCCGCCCGCGCGGCGAAGTGAGGCGGGCGTGAAACTCAGCCGTCTGGTTTTGCTGCTGGCGATCGCGTTTGCGGTCGCCGGTTGCGTCGTCGCCGGCGGGCGTCCGCGCGTGCTCGAGAACACGGTCGCGTCGGCTTGCCTCGAGCAGAATGCGGCGTGGCGAAGTCTCACACTCTATTGCGCCCGCGGCGACAAGATCGGCCGCCCTTGCCCGAGCGAGGTCCGCAACGAGGCCGGTGCAATCCACAAGGAGGCGCGCGGCTTCTGTCTCGCGACGCATCCGGACACCGCCGGCAACATCGCCAAGGTTCGCGCCTGGCGTGACCGGCTGCAAAAACTCGGGAGGCGCCCATGAGGGCCGTTGACGTCTACATCATGTGGGGCCTTGGCCGGGAATTCTCGAACGGCATCATCTACGATCTTGCCGCTCGCCTGGAAAAGATTCCGGGCGTGAGCGTCCGGGTCGGCGGTTTCGACGATTACCAAATGTTCGCCGACAAGGTGCGGGCGACGCCGCTGTCGACCGCGATCGTCCAGGTGGGCCACAGCCTCGCCGGCAGTGTCGCCGGCGAATTTGCCCGCCGCGCCGTTCGTCCCATCGACGCAATCTTCGGCATCGATCCGGCGGACAATGTCGCGGCCAACGGGACGCAATACGCCAACACGCCAATTCCGCCCAACGTGGCGGTCGCGAATGCGATCTATGTCGAGGGCGGCCTGCTGGGCGGCGGCACCTATCGTGCAGAAGATGAAACGGCCACCGCTGTCTTTAACGAGGCGGTTCCGGATTCCCACACCAAGTCCGACGAGGCGATCGAGGATCATTTGATGATCGGAGACTTCGTCTCGCGTCTCGCGGAGGAGGCCGCTGTCTGAGGCGGCTCCTCGTTCTCACTTGTTTGGAGGTTTCCATGAAGATCGATTTCTTCCAGTTGCGCGTGCAGGCAGTCCTGACCGCGTTTTTCACGTCCATGATCACCGGCGGCCTCACTTGGCTGGCCGCCTGGGGCAAGCTGCCGGGCCTCGATATCGTCACGGTGTCGTCTGAGCTTGCGGGCTTCATCGCGGCCTTCGTGGCCTCGATCATTGCCGCGCTCGCGGCGGCGGTCATTACGCGGGTGAACGCGCTCCTCGCGGCGCTGCAGGATATGCCGGCGCGTCCGGTGCTCGAGGCCATTGCGTCGCGTGATGACGTAAAGAAGGTGGTACCGGCGGACCCGTCGCTCGCGAAGGAAATCCCGAGCGACAAGGTCAAGCCGCAGTGAGGCGCTGGCTCCGCGAGTTCTTTTACGATCTCGCGATCCGTCTCTTGCTCCGCCGCGCCGGCGTCGATGCCGGCGTGGCGGAGTTGTTCGCGCCGCGCTGGCGGCAGGAACTGGACGAGGTGACCGCGCTCTATGACGAGATGGTGGCCGCCGGAAAATCGAAGGCCGAGGCCAAGCGCTCCGCGGCGGTCGCCGTTGCGGAGCGGACGCCGCCGCCGGTCAGCCGCGAGGAGATCGAGCGGCTCGATCGCATGACGTCGATGGTGCAGGGATAGGAGATCTGGGCATGAGGGAGCTTTTGCGCGAGTTGGGCGTTAATCTGCCCGACTTGATTGCTGGGTTCTGTGGCGGTGTCGCGAACGCGTTTGTGATGGGCAATAAAAACCCATGGGCGGTCGTCGGCTCGGTCATCGTCGGCGCCATGATGGCGAACTATGCGGGTGCCGCGCTGGGCGAAAGGCTGGGACTGTCGCCTGGGTTTGCGTCTTTCCTGACGGGTTTGTGCGCGATGGTGCTGTGTCAGGGCGCGCTCGAGACGGCTCGCAAATGGAAAATGATTCAGCAGAAGCGGGAGGACAGGTGATGCTTGATGCCTTGGCGCGCTGGACGCTCTATGCTGGCAGCTTCGATATGGCAGCGGTGAATTTCTGTATCTCTTTTCTGGGCGCGCTCGCGGCGCTCTTTCTGATGACGCAGGTCAGCGGCGGATGGTGCGGCTTCGATCTGGCGGGCGCGTTGCGGCTCCTGCAGCGCCTGTCATTCGCCTTGCTCGCGGGCGGCCTCGCGTATCATGCGTCCTATCCGGTATATGTGGGCGCGCAGCCGTGGCTGCCGGGCGTGTTGCTGGCGGCCAGCATCACGTTCATGCTGGTCGCTTCCGCGATCGCGCGGTATTATTCACCGCTGGTTTGGGCCGCTCGCCGGGCGCGTCGACGGTCTCCGCAGGCTTGAATCCAAATCCTCGGGGCGGATTTTCCGCTTGACCATCAGTGTCAGCAGCAGGTCGACGGCGTGCGGGACGGCGAGTTCTCCGCTGGCCCAGCGCCTCGAGGTGCGCGGGTCCACGCGGAGAAACTTGGAGGCACCGACTTGGCTCAGTTCGAGCCGGTCGATGGCGCGCTGATATTGTTCGGGTGTCATTGCGCGGCTTCCTTGCGGGGCTTGGCGATCCTCTTGAGGCAGCGCGGGCATGTAATTTCATGTTTCACATAGATACCATCTGTGTCCATCCAGCCCGCTGATCGCTTGCCGTAAGTAGTGCCGCACATAGCCTTCCAGTTTCTTCCTTCGATGGCGTGGACGCGCGTGCCCTGATCGCGCTGCGCTCCGTTCGCGCATCGACCGAGTAAGAACACCGTGCGAATTTCCGGCGGCTTTGCACGTTCGCCGTTGGCGGTCATGCGACGCCTGATGCGGCTTTTGTGCAGGGTTCGCAGGCTGGTCCGCCGCCCCAATGCTGGCCGGGGATGTCCGTCTTGCGATTGTCCCAGCAGGGGTTCAGCACATCGTGCCTGCAAATGCCGCGCACCTGAAAGCGGCGATTGCGCCATGGCTCGTTGGTGAATTCGGCGAGGAATGTTGCCTTTTCCTTTTTCATGGTGCGCTCCTCACGATCCGACGATGATTTCGACAAAGTCGCCCTTGGCGAAGCGGCGCTTGGCTTCCTCGCGGGCCATCTTTTTTGCTTCGCCGTAGGTGGTGCAGCCGGGCGTCCAGTAGATCTGGCTGCTGGTGGTGTTGAAAAAGAAGGCCCAGCTTCCGCGCCCGCGCGGGCTGCGACCGTGGCTGAATTCGTATTCGCGGGTGTTGAACTCGATTGTCATTTTGCTCTCCCTTACTTTGCGATCAGTAATTCGCGGTCGCGGTAGGCGCGGCCAATCTCGACAAATCGTTCGACGAAGCCGTCGCTGGTCAGGAACTGTTCGTACCAGTTGGCCGGGAGGCGGTATTCCCTACCATGAATCTTTAGACCCTCGAGGAGGTCGGCGCGGGCGGCTTCTGCGCTGGTCTGACTGAATGCCTCGAACATGAAGTTCCGGGTGTCGAGGCTGGCAATAAAGAGCTTCTTGCTTTTCATCTTCTGTCTCCATCGGGCGGGCTTGATTGCCCTTCTCGATGTTCTGAACATAGGGCGTAATGCCCTATCAGTCAATGGCCCGGAAACCGGCCATTCAGGCTGGGTTCGGGCCGCCTAAGCCGCAATCTGCGGCCTAGGCGGCGGGTCTCATCTCATCGCTTTTGCAGGCTCCTCCCGGCGGGTGTAGTAGCCCACCGAACTTGACCCGGCGGCGCAGGCCGCCGGGTTTTTTCATGGTCGCGCGAAGCAGATCTGCTGCATCCATTTTTGCTTCTGGTCGAGCTTGGGTCCGCGTCCATATTTGGGGCGTCCATATTTGTGGCCCATCAGGCTCGCGATCAGTTTCTCCGGCGCTTCGACGTCCGTCAGCCGATCCTCGAATGTGTGTCGCAGCGAGTAGAGACTGTGGCCGGCGCTCGGGCGCAGATCGTTCTCCGCGAAGAACTTGTTCACGGTTGCCGATAGGGTCGCGGCGTTGTCCTGGTAGCGCGGGAAGCCGCGCGGGAATTCCTGCATGGTCTCGAGCGCGATGCCGACCAGCGGTATGTCGCGTTCGGACTGCCGGGTTTTCATGCGGCGGCCATCGGGCCGGACCTGCACATGTGGGATCGGCTCCTCGAGCCGGATGGTGCCGGCGTTGAGGTTCGCGGCCTCGGACGGCCGCAGTCCGGTTTCCGCAATCAGCAGCACGATCGCACCGGCTTCGGCGTTCAGTCCATCAAGCGCGCCGGGTGCCAGCAGTCGGTCGCGCACGAAGGCGGGATCGAATGCCTGGCGCTGTCCGTCGACGCCGCCTTCAAATCGGATGCCGGAAAACATCAGCCGGTCGAGGCCGAAGCGGTGCGCTTGTTCGATCGTGCGAAGCATTTTGTTGAGGTGTCCGAAATCTTTATTGGCAGTCGTGATGTTGATGCCGTGGCGCATGATGCGGCTTTGCCACCACGACCGGAAGTCGAGCACGTCACCGCGGCTGATCTCGCCGAGCGGTCGATTGCCGATCGCCGATATTAGGTTCTGCACCGCGCGCTGTTTCGGGTTGCGCCATTTGCGGCGCTGGTCCGGTGACATATCGGCGAGGCTCATGTCCATCAGGGACTCGTATGCTTCGAACAGTTGCGAGAGCGGCGGCGTGCTCTGCCGTTCGCCGCCGAGCAGCGCCACGACCGTGGCCTGGTCGTCGACCTTATTGTCGGCGATCAGGCGTTCGATGCGCTGCAGGATGTCCTCCTGCGGGCGCGTCGCGAGCGTGGCGGCGTCTAGGTAATCAAAGCCCATCTTGCGGGCGCGGGTGCGGGCGGCCTCGTAGCGGCGGCTGGCGTCGTCGGCTTGGCCGTCGCGCAGGTTTTTCCAGAAGGCTTCCGTCTCCTCGTTCATGCGGTTGGCGACGCGCTCGGCGCGGATGCCGCGCGGGTCGTCGTCGACCCGGATGCCGGTGGAGAGGCGGATGATTCCGCGCGGGTCGAGGGCGGCGAATTCGGGCGGGACGCGGCGGCAGAATTTCCAGATCCCGGCGTGCTGGGTCAGGTGCCGGCGGCTCCTCGGGTAGCGGTTTGGGTCGCGGGCCATGGGGCGGTTCCTGCCGGGTGCTGGGGCGGGCTTTGTTGGACGATTGTTGGTCGAAATCGCGCCCGGATGGCAATGGAGGCCGCTGAAAATTCGGCTAATGTGTTGTTTTTATTGGTTTTTTGTCTGTGTAGAGTGGCGGAGCCGGAGGGATTCGAACCCTCGATACGCCTTTACAAGCGTATAACGGTTTAGCAAACCGCCGCCTTCAGCCTCTCGGCCACAGCTCCGTGGCTCCTACATGCCGAAGGGAATTGGGGTTTTCAAGCGCAATGCTGCAGGATGGCCCGAATTTCGCCATCCGGTGACGCCGGGCAATTTCGTCAGCCGGTAATTTGCGTAAAAACCCACAAGAGACCGATCAGCAGCGGCTGGTGGACCAGATAAACGATCAGGCTGTGCTGGCCTGCGAGCACGAGCAGACGCGAGAGCGCTGAATGCGGCTGCCATGCCGTCCATGGGTGCGCTGGCGTCCGCGCCCGCACGAGTTTTGCGAAGGCTATCCCCGCCAGCACGAATCCGAACCACGGCAGCAGCGGGATGTAATCGTCCGCCGGCGGGAATTCCCGCGACAGTCCGAGCCAAAGCCAGTAGGGCGGATTGAAGAAGTCGGATGTCAGGAAGTGCGGTGCCGCGAACACCGCCGCCGCCGCCGCTGCGATTACCAACGCGGGCAGCCTCAAGAAGGCAAGCCCGAGTACGCTGGAAACGGCGATGCTATGCAGGATGCCGAACCAGATCACGCCTTCCGCATCGAAGAACCATGAAGCCAGGGTGATCGCGGAGGCGGCCAGCATCAGGATCGCAAGCCGTTTCAGGAACGGCTGCCTGCGCACGCCATTGCCGTGCGCGAGATTGAGGCTGATGCCGACCGTGAACAGGAAAGTCGCCGCGATCGATTTCGCGAACCATATCCAGAACAGGTTTTCGGTGACGCCAATATTAGCAATCCCGAAAAATTCGAGGTCCCACGAAAAGTGGAACACGATCATGCAGGCAAGCGCGAAACCGCGCAGGGCATCGACGAGAAAAATCCTGGCGGCGGACAACTGCGTCAGGGCAGGAAGTTCAGCGTCAATGCGCTGACGCCGGCGGAAACGCCGGCACCGATCTGGCCTTCGAGGCTTAGTGGCTGCAGCACGACCGTGCGTGAGGAGCCGCCGAGCAGCACATTGGCGCCAAGGCCGAGGCCCACGGACGCGTCGGCGGAAACGCCGGCATAGGTTCCCTGCAGTTCGCCGGGACGGCGATCCACCGTCGGCGCGAACACGGCCCATACCAGCGCTGCGCGCGCCTGCACGCCGATGTCGATACCGATCTTGGTTTGCGTCCCCGAATAATTCTCATCGCGGCCCGAGGTCGGTTTGAACACGCAATCCATCTCACGGATCGAGCCGACAATGGCGCCGATCGAAGGCTGCGTGATACATTCCAGAACACCGACCCGGACGCGGCCCTGGGCGGATGCGGGGACTGCGTTGAGGGCGGCAAACGCAACAACCATCAGGAAGCGGAACATCGGTTTCTCCAGACTCAGATACGGAAGTGCCGCGATTTTCGCGATTTTCATTGCGGGCACAAGCACCGGACGAGGCAATTTTGTCCGGCATGAACTGTCGCGGGGGAGATATTGACTCCCGTTTTCAGGGTGCACGGATTTGCATTGCGCGTGCAATGGAAAAATCATGCCGCCGTTACGGGCTTGTCGTATGATCGGAGGCGTTGTGCACGGGGCTTTTAAGGGTTCCCAATCAACGACTTGAATCAAGCTTTGCCACGGCTATTTGCCGCGCTTTTTTCGCGCATCCAGGCAGACGCTCGGCTATATTGTGCCCGCTCCCGGCTTGAACGCTGTGCATGCGAGTGGATCGGCATCAGCCGGGATGCAAGGGTTTTGATTTCATATTCGAAAGACGCGAACACATGACCGAACCGCTGCGGATTTACATTGGCTGGGACAAGCGCGAACCGATCGCTTACGACGTCGCGAAATACTCGCTGGAGCGGCGCGCTTCGATTCCGGTCGAAGTGCATGCGATCAAGCTCGACGATCTTCGCGCGAAGGGTCTCTACACCCGCGATCAGGATCCGCTGGCGTCCACCGAATTCACCTATTCGCGTTTCCTGACGCCGGCGCTTGCCGGGTACAAGGGATGGGCGCTGTTCAGCGACTGCGATTTCCTCTGGCTCAATGATATCGGGCGCATCCAGAAATTCATGGACCCGTCGAAGGCGGTGCTTTGCGTCCAGCACGATTACACACCGAAGGATACGGTAAAGATGGACGGCGCGGTGCAGACAAACTATCCGCGCAAGAACTGGTCGTCGCTGATGCTGTTTAACTGCGATCATCCTTCGGTGAAAAAACTCACACCCGAACTCGTCAATCGCGAAACCGGAGCTTACCTGCACCGCATGCAATGGGTGGACGACAACGATATTGGTTCTCTCCCGGTGGAATGGAACTGGCTCGAGGGCTGGAACGAGAAGCCGGCGACGGGCACGCCAACGGCCGTGCATTTTACGCGCGGCGGTCCGTGGTTCGAGAACTGGCAGAACGTCGACTACGGCGATCTCTGGCTGAAGGAAAAGGACGAGCTGGCCCGCGCGGCGGCTTGAGCCGTCCTTTGATTCCGCGCTTTGTTTGCAGCATGGCCTGGAATATCCAGGCTGTACGGTTTGGTTCTTGAACGGCGGAAATGTCTTTTAGCGAACGCGATCAGCGCGATTTTCAGCAGGCGGCCGGGTTGCACCAGGCGGGCAATTTGCCGGCCGCTATCGAGGCCTACCGCAAGCTCCTGAAGCGCTCGCCGAAACAGCCGATTGTTCTGAATTTACTTGGACTTGCGGAGTTTCAGTCGGGCCAGCTGGAAGCCGCGGCTCGGGATCTTGGCAAGGCGCTCGCGCTCGATCCGCGCATCCCGGACATTCACTACAATCTCGCCACGGTACTTCAGCGGCTTGGCCGTTACGAAGAATCAATCCCGCATTTCGAACGCGCCATCGCCGCCAAACCGAACGACGCCGACGCGCATATGAATTTCGGCATCGCGCTCAAGTCGCTGGGACGCACCGACGACGCCATGAGGGCATATGAGCGCGCGCTGGCGCTCGATCCGAACCATGCCGGGGCGCATCTCAATTTAGGAAATGCACTGGCGGCACAGGGCAGGCAAGCGGATGCGATTCCGCATCTCGAAAAATCCATCGCGCTGCAGCCGCGCAATTCCGACGCTTACATCAGCCTCGGCAACGCGCTGCGCGCGCTGGAGCGTGCGCAGGAATCGCTGATACAGTTTGACAGGGCCATCGCAATCAATCCCAACGTGGCGGAAGCCTATGCGTGCAAGGGCCTGGCGCTGGCTTCGCTCAAAAAATACGACGAAGCGGCCGGACATTTTCTTCGTGCGACGCAGATCAAGCCGGATTTTGCGGAGGCGTATGTTGAGCTTGGTCATGCACTTCAAAAGATTGACAGGCATGAAGACGCGCTTCGCAGCTACCAGGAAGCAATCAATCGGAAACCGGATTTTGCGGAGGCGTATTTCTGCCTCGCGGAAATTTTCAGTAGCCTCGAACGCTATGACGAAATGCGAGAACCGTTGCAGAAAGCAATCGCGCTCAAACCCGATTATGCAGAGGCGATTTCATTACTCGGCGGGTATTACTGCATCAAGCGTCAGTATGCAGAGTCGGAAAGGCTGCTCGAGAAGAGCTTAGAACTCGATCGCTGTTCTGCACTGACTCTTTTTCTTTTGGCAGATTTGTATGCATTGACAGACCGCAGTGAAGAAGCGATCCAGTACCTCAATCAAGCCCTTGCAACAGCGGAGGAAATTCAGGACGAAAAGTCATGGACTCTCGGGATAACGTACCTTTCGTTGGGTGAGTTGTCGCGTGGTTGGGAGTTTTTTGAACGCCGGTTTCTCCGGCCAATCCATAAAAGACCAGCTTTCCGCGAGTATTCGGCGCCTCTGTGGGACGGAAAGAAAGTCGAAGGGAAGCTCTTGGTTTGGGGTGAACAGGGGCTGGGCGACGAGATTATCTATTCCAGCATGTTGCCCGAGCTTGAGAATTTCGCTGATGCCGTGATTGTCGAGTGTTCCCCTCGTCTGGTGCCGTTGTTTAAGCGCTCCTTCCCAACGATTAAAGTCGTTCCGATCGATCCTGAGAAGTTGTATCCTGGCGAGATCGCCGCGCATTGTTCGATGGCAAGCCTCGGAAAATTCCTGCGTCCGAATATGGAATCTTTTCCTAACATTCCCCCAGCATATTTGCGCGCTGACGAAAATCGTGCGCGCGGCTTGCGCAAACTGATCACCGCGGATTCGAAATACGCCATTGGCGTTTCCTGGCGGAGTGCAAATGTCACTCTCGGCGAAATGAAATCGGCCAGTCTGACTGATTTTGCCCCATTTCTGGCCATTCAGAACTGTCGTTTTGTCGATCTTCAATATGGCGACACGCAAGATGAGCGCCAGCAAGTTGAATTGGCCTTGGGTGTAAACGTTTCGCCGGTCGATGGCGTGGACAATACGCAAGACCTCGATGGCTTGGCGGCTCTGGTCTCGTCTTGCGACGCTGTCGTCACGACCAGCAATACGACAGCCCATCTCGCGGGCGCACTCGGAAAGCCGACATGGGTGCTGTTGCCATACGGTCAGGCACGGATTTGGTATTGGTTCAAGCGGCGGGCGGACAGCCCCTGGTATCCGAATGTGCATCTTGTTCGGCAGGGTCTTGATGAGCCTTGGGCGTCCGTCGCCCAACGTGCGGCTGCCGAAGTGAGGCAATTTTTGATGCGAACAGACGTTCAATGAGCTTCTGTAGAATCGCTCAGGTGCAGGAGGGCGATAAATGCAACCAAAAGATGCAGGCTCAAGTTAACAGCACTGCGTACTGTCGCTTTTCGGCAACGGTCTACCCCGGTTACGAGACTCAGCCTCACCGAAGCTTTTGTTACACCGGCTGAAGAAGGTAAATATCTATATTTTTTAATTACTTAAATTGCGTTTGGCAGCGAGTGGCGTTTGGGCAACAGCGTCCTGAAAAGACGCCGTAGAACCACTCGGAACAGGTTTCCCGCATTGAACGGCAAGTTCGATTGGCTAAGGTGTCTGCAGCGACGGCAGGGGGAACCCCGAGGGGGAAGACCTTCAGTCGCCTCGTCTGGTTTTGACGGTGGGGAGCTTGCAAGAGCAAACCGAAAGAACCAGCCGGGTGGTCTCACGGGGAATAAGGGAACTTTCTAAGGTGCACGCATTCAAGCAAGCATCCGCCGAAGGCCACCGCTCCCCCTCATTCGATAATAATTTGGAGGTCACGATGAAAGTGATGAAGAGCCTTCTCCTCGGCTCCGCAGCAGGTTTTGTTGCGATGTCGGGAGCACAGGCCGCTGACCTTCCCGTAAAGGCCAAAGCGGTCGAATACGTGAAGGTTTGCTCGGCTTACGGCGCGGGATTCTACTACATTCCGGGCACCGATATCTGCCTACGCGTGGGCGGTTTGCTGCGCGTTGACTATAACATCCATGGTCCGGCCGGACGTGGTCAGTCCTGGTTCCAGGGCACCACGGCGGTTCCGATCAACGACGCGGACTCCGCGACCGGCTGGCGTTCGCGCGGCGCGCTCATCCTCGACGCCCGCACCAACACGGCCTACGGCACGTTGCGTTCCTACGCCTTGCTGCATATCTCCAACGAATCGGCGGCTACGGCTATCGCTAACGCTAACGCGGCCTCGATGGACGCTGCATTCATCCAGTTCGCCGGCTTCACCTTCGGCTATGCACCGTCGCTCTGGAAGTTCGCTGGCGCCTACGGCTTTAACGCGATGATCGGTTCCGGCGACCTCGTCGGCGTCAGCCAGATCGCGTATACGGCTCAGTTGGGCAACGGCGTGTCGGCATCGATCGCGATCGAAGACGCAAATACCCGCCGTGGCTACATCGCCAGCAGCACGATCTTCACCATAACGGGTGGCGTCATCACTCCGCTGGCTCTTAACGCTTCCTATAAGGGTCAGTACTACCCGGACGTCACGGCTAACGTCCGTGTTGATCAGGCTTGGGGTTCTGCGATCCTCACCGGTGCCCTGCGTGAAGTGCACGCGGCGATAAACCCCGGCGTCTCGGTTGGTCCTGAGAAGTGGGGCTACGCGGTCGGCGGCGGCATCGAAGTCAAGCTCGATTCGATCGCTCCGAAGGATCGTGCTCAGATCTTCGGGTCCTTCGGTAAGGGCGCGACCGGCTATGCCGGTTCGGGTCCGGGCGGCAACTTCGGTGTTACCGCTATCACCGACAATTCCGGTCTCAATGGTCCGATCGCCCTCTGGGTGGATGCTATCGAAGCGGCCGCAACGCCGGGCAGCCTGTCGCTCACCAAGCACACCGCTGTGGTTGGTCAGTTCCAGCACTACTGGACTCCGATGCTGCGTACCAACATCGGCGTGGGTTACACCAAGCTGGACCTCAACAACAATGTAACGACTGCCGTCGCGGTACACCCGGATGCAAAGATCCTGAACGCGACGCTGGCCACGGTCTGGTCGCCGGTGGCGAACCTCGATCTCGGTGTCGAAGTCATGTACTACGACGTCAAGACGAGTCTTGCTGGCGGCGTCACCCAATTTACTACGTCGAACGACGGCTGGTCTGGTACCTTCCGCGCTCAGCGCAACTTCTGATCCAATCTGGTCCGAAGTACTCAACAAGGAAAACCCCGGCGAAAGCCGGGGTTTTTCTTTTGTCCCGTCATTCCGGGACAACGCGAAGCGTTGGACCCGGAATCCAGATGCAGACTCTGCGTTCGTGTCTGGATTCCGGGTTCGCGTGCTTGCGCACGCACCCTGGAATGACGAATGAATTTTCAGCTTTCCGCCGCAGCATCACAGCCCTCCACGAATTTCACGATCGGCGCGATCGTCCTGTCATCGATCAGCAGCGGCGCGTGGCCCTGGCCCGGAATTTCCACCGATTGCATGCGGGGATGCCGCGCCTGCATCTCCCCGAGCGTCGCGCGCGAGAGAATGTCGGAATGTTCGCCGCGCATCACCATCGCCGGAACGGATGCCAGTGCGTCGAACTGCGCCCAGAGTGCCGGCGGCGGCGTAGCCGGATCGGCGGCCGCAAGCGCCGCGGAAAGGGCCGGGTCGTAGCGCGGCTCGATGCCTTGTCCGCCCGCGTCGGTAAAGGTGCGGCGTGTCCATAATTCCCAAGCCGTGTCGTCAAGTGCCGGAAACTGCGCTTCCATGGTCCGGCGCAGGATCGAGACGGCTTCCGCCCATGAGCGCGGTTTTGGCAGTTTGCCGACATAGCTCTTGATCCGCAGCAGGCCCGCCATTTCGATCACGGGACCGATGTCGTTCAGCACCGCGCCTGCGACCACGTGCGGCCGCGCCGCCGGCAGCAGCATGGTGAGAATTCCGCCGCGGGAGGTGCCGATGAAAATCGCGCGTTCAATCCCCGTTGCATCGAGCACCGCGATCACATCGGCAAGCTCGGTCAGCGGATTATAGTTCGCGGGGTTGTTGTCCCATTCGGAAAGCCCGCGTCCGCGCGCGTCCACCGCAATCACCCGGCGGGGCGAGGGACCGCCCGCAAGTGCCTGCATGACTTCGATAAAATCCTCTCCGGTGCGGGCTATGCCCGGGAGGCAGACGGCGGGAAGCAGGCGGCTGTCGCGGGGACCGGCGGCATGGACATGCAGCCGCAATCCGTCCGCCGATTTCACCCAAAGGTCTTCGATTGCAACGGGCATGAATGAAGGGGGGCTCGGAAAGCCGTTCAGTTGACGCGGCCGCGCGCGATGTCGGCCTCGATCATGAGGCCGCGCTCGCTGCCGAACAAGACCTTGTAGACCTGCAGGTTTTCCATGATGCGCTGGATGTAGAAGCGCGTCTCGGAGATCGGAATTCGCTCCACCCAGTCGATCACATCGACATTCGGATCGCGCGGATCGCCATATTGCGCGATCCATTGCCGGGCCCGGCCGGGCCCGGCGTTATAGCCGATCGCCGCCAGAATGTAGGAGCCGCGATAATCCTGCAGCAGGGTGCCCAGCTCGTTCGCGCCCAGGCGCGCATTATAATGCGGATCGGCGCGGAGCTTGTTGAGGTCGAAGCCGAGGTTCATGCGTTTGGCGATATTGCGCGCGGTGGACTGGATCACCTGCATCAGGCCGTAGGCTTTCGCCGTCGACTCCGCACCTTGATGGAATTGGCTTTCCTGCCGCGCGATTGCATAGACCAGCGCCTTGTCGACGGGCGGATTGCTCGGCGGAATGTCAGGGATGCCGAAGACCGGGTAGGCGATGGTGTCGAGCTGGATACCGTTCGAATAGGCGGTCTTGCCCACGAGCACCATGCCGCGCGGGTCGCGGTTGTCGTAGGCGATGGCGCCGAGCAGCAGGAAGGCCGCTTCGTCCTTGAGGCGTTCCGCGTAGTCCACATAAAATGGAATGGTGAGGTTGCGCTCGTCGGCGGCATAGAGAAGTTTCAACGCCTGCACCGGTTCGAGTTTCGCAAACTCCGCGCGGTCCTTCGCGGTCGGTTCCAGCGGACGGTGCAGAGGGAGGTCCTTGAGGCCGAGTTTGGCGCGCGCGAGCTGGCCGTAATAGGTGGTGGTGAAGCGCGCCGCGCGATCATAGGCGCTGTTCGCGGCCTGCCGGTTGTTGGTCGCCTCATGCGCGCGGCCGAGCCAGTAGAAGCCGCGGGCCAGCGTCACGGGATGCTTGGAGAAGGAGTCGAAGTTGGCGAAATGTTTCAGTGCCGTCGCCGGGTCCTTGAGGTAGCGGAGCGCCACCCACCCGGCCATAAACTGTTGATCAGCCTTGTAATTTTCGGACTCCGCGGTACCCGCATGCGCGGCCACCCGATAGGCCATCCGCGCGTCGCCCGCATCCAGCATCTTGCGCACGATGAGGCGTCCCTCGCGCCACCAGTCGTCGGTGTCCATCAATCGAACCGGATCGCGCGGCGCTTCGAGAAACGCTTTCGCCGCTCCGGGATAATCATCCCGCTGCCGCCGCGACTGCACGCGCGCAAACAGCAGGCCAGCATCTTTCTGCATCGAAGCCGGCACGGCATCGAGGAGTTTCGGCGCGCTGGAGGATTTCTTGATGACAGCCGCCCAGGCGCGGCCCCAGGCGGCGATGTCGCCGCCCGCGCGCTCCGCGTTGCGAAGACCCGAGTCGGCTTTCTCGGCATGGAAGAGTTTTTCCGCACGCAGCTTGTGGTCTTCGTTGGTGAGCACGCCCGCAAACATCGTGATTGTTTCCGTCTCCACGTAGGGCGGAAAATCATCCTGCCGCCACGCGCTGCGCACCAATGCGATCGCTCCATTGCGATCGCCGGTCGCCAGCAGCGCGCGGGCGAGGGCGAGTTTTCCTTCGCCGGATGCAGGGCGCTGGTTGCCAAAGAAGTTCCGCACGTAAGCGGGTTCGTGCCGTGCGTCGTAAAGCAATCCTTCAACGCGGCGGCGGACGAGTCCCAGACTCGGCCAGTCTGAATTGTCACGAAGGAAAGCAGCAGCACGCTCGAAGCCGAGGTCGCGCGGCGCGAGCCGCAGCGTCACCCATTCCACGAGCTTGCGGGCGACCGGATCGCGCAGATCGTTCGCGCGCCGCAAACCGTCGGCACCCTTGCCGGCCTGCACGAGATCGATCGCCTGTTTAAGGACCGCCGCTTCGCCGGTGGGGGCCTGCGCGCGCACGGGTGCCGCCGCAAGCGCGAGCGCAGCAAATCCGGTCAGGCAGAATCGTGTCAGCAATCGCATCGGTCCTCACAGAGACACGTTCAAATAGGGCAATTGAAGGTCTTAGCAATGAAGGGCTTGCGGTGAACAAGCAGTAAACCCGGAACCTGCGCGATCCAAACAGGGCTTTCACGTCAGGCACTTCCGCGCTATCTCCTTTGCCGGTCAACAGGAATTTGCAGATGTTCCAGGGTTCCTTCACAGCACTCGTCACCCCCTTCAAGAATGGCGGGCTGGACGAGCGCGCGTTCCGCGACCTCGTGGACTGGCAAATTGAAGAGGGAACCGACGGATTGGTTCCGGTGGGCACCACCGGCGAGAGCCCGACGCTGTCCCATGACGAGCATCACAAAGTCGTCGAATGGTGCATCGACCAGGCCAAGGGCCGCGTGAAGGTGATCGCGGGCGCCGGATCGAACTCGACGGAAGAGGCGATCGATCTGTCCAAGCACGCCGAAAAGGCCGGGGCCGATGCCGTGCTCGTGGTGACGCCTTATTACAACAAGCCCACGCAGGAAGGCATGTACCTGCATTACAAGGCGATCAACGACGCGATCAGCATCCCGATTTTCATCTACAACATCCCGGGGCGCTCAGTCGTCGATATGATGCCTGAGACGATGGGCCGGCTAGCGAAGCTGAAGAACATCGTCGGCGTGAAGGACGCGACCGCGAATGTCGCGCGCGTCAGCGAGCAGCGCGCGACCTGCGGCGAGGATTTCATCCAGCTTTCCGGCGAGGACGCCACCGCATTAGGGTTTAACGCGCATGGCGGCGTCGGCTGCATCTCGGTGACGTCGAACGTGGCGCCGCGGCTCTGCGCCGAATTTCAGGATGCATGTCTCGCCGGCGACTACAACAAGGCGGTGAAGTTGCAGGACCGCCTGATGCCGCTGCACAAGAACCTGTTCATTGAAACCAATCCCGGCCCGGCGAAGTACGCGCTCTCGCTGCTCGGCAAGTCGTCCGAGCATTGCCGCCTGCCGCTGGCACCGCTTTCCGACAATGCCAAGCGCGTGGTGCGCGAAGCGATGGTGCACGCCGGGCTGATCAACGCCTGACGCATGCCCGCGTCGCAGCGCGGCTGACAATCATGGCGAAGAAACCCACCGACAACCGGAAGGTCGTCGCGCAAAATCGCAAGGCGCGATTCAACTATCATATCGGCGAGGTGTTCGAGGCGGGGCTCGCGCTGACCGGCACCGAGGTGAAGTCGTTGCGCAACGGCAAGGCGACGATCGCGGAGTCTTACGTTGACGCAAAGGATGGCGAAATCTGGCTCGTCAACGCCAACATCCCGGAATATCTGCAGGCGAACCGCAACAATCACGAGCCGCGGCGGCTGCGGAAACTGCTGCTGCACAAGCGGCAGGTGAACAAGCTGGTCGGCGCGGTCGAGCGTGAGGGCATGACGATCATGCCGTTGCAGCTCTATTTCAATCAACGCGGCCGCGCCAAACTCGAGATCGCACTCGCCAAGGGCAAGAAATTGCACGACAAGCGCGAGAGCGACAAGAAAAGGGACTGGGAGCGCCAGAAGGGGCGCCTGCTGCGGGACAAGGGCTGATTTCCGTCATCCTGAGGTGCGAGGCGCCATAAGCGCGTTCACGCGCGTCTTCGACGCGCTATGGCGCCGAGCCTCGAAGGATGACGGTCACCCTTCGAGGCTCGTGGCCTTAGGCCACTCGCCCCTCAGGGTGACGAGATTGAGGAGAACAAGATGACTTTACCGATCAAGCTCGACCACTGCGTGATCCACGTCTCCGACTGGGAGCGCTCCAACGTCTTCTACCGCGATGTGATGGGCGCGGAACTGGTGCAAAGGCCGAAGGGCTGGGCGTACCGGTTCGGCACGGAGCAACTCAATCTTCATGGGCCGGGCTTCACGCCTGCCGAAGTGGCGCGCCTGCCGGTGCAGCCCGGCAACAGCGATCTCTGCTTCGAGTGGAAAGGCCCGATTGCGGATGCCGCCGCGCATCTGCAAAAATGCAAGGTGAAGATCGAACGCGGGCCCCTGGAGCGCTTCGGCGCGAAGGGGCCGGGCACCAGTGTCTATTTCCGCGACCCGGATGGCTCGCTGCTGGAATTCATCTCCTACGCGAATCCGTCCCGCTAAGTCATTGATCCAGGATTCAAACCCGCCACCTGAATCGGATACCGCCATGGTCCTGCACGATCCAACCCAACTGCCAGACGATCTTCCAGCGCCCATCGACGATGGCGCGGCCAATCATTTGAAGGGAATGCGGCTGCCTTCGCTGCCGCTACAGGCCACGGACGGCTCCAAGGTGGACCTGTCCAGCCTGAAAGGCCGCACGGTCGTCTATCTCTATCCACGCACCGGAAAGCCCGGTCAGGCGCTGCCGACCGGCTGGGACGGCATTCCGGGTGCGCGCGGCTGCACCCCGCAATCCTGCGGCTTCCGCGACCATTTCAGCGATCTGAAACAGTCGGGGGTCGCGCATCTGTTCGGGCTTTCCACGCAGGATACGGCCTACCAGAAAGAGGCCGTCGAGCGGCTGCATCTGCCGTTCAAAATCCTGTCCGACGATAAGCTCGAATTCACCCGCGCGCTGAAGCTGCCCACTTTTGAAGTCGATGGCATGCGGCTCACGCGACGCATGACGCTGGTGATCGACGACGGCGTGATTTCGCACGTGTTTTATCCGGTGTTTCCGCCGGACAAGAGCGCGGAAGAAACCGTGCGCTGGCTTCAGCGGTCAACCTGAGCGCGGACGTTCCGGAACACGTCCTTGAACATTTCCGGCGTGAGCCTTCCGGTATTCGTATTGTAGCGTGAGCAGTGATAGGAATCGAACAACGTCCGGTCTCCGCCGAGGGCGTGGATTTTGCCGTGGCCGAACGGCGCGCTCGATTTCCTCTGAGCGAGCGCCTTCAGCACCGCATCATGCGCGATGCGGCCAAGCGCCACGATGGTCTTCATGCTCGGCATCTCCAAAATCGCCGGCAGCAGAAACTGATTGCAGGTGCGGATTTCAACGGGCGTCGGCTTGTTCTCGGGGGGCACGCAGCGCACGGCATTGGCGATGCGCGCATCGGTCAGTCTCAAACTGTCGTCCGGCCGGGCTTCGTATTTGCCTTTGGCAAAGCCGAACTCGATCAGCGTTTCGTAAAGCAGATCGCCGGCGAAATCGCCGGTGAACGGGCGTCCGGTGCGGTTGGCCCCCTTCAGGCCTGGCGCGAGGCCGACGATCAGGAGGCGCGCATTCCGGTCGCCGAAGCTCGGCACCGGCGCGTTGAACCATTCCGGCTCGCACGCGCGCTGCCTGTCGCGAAAGGACTTCAGGCGGGGACAGAGCGGACAGTCGCGCGACGGCTCGGCTGACTTTTCGGCTGGCATGGCAGCCGTTCCGTATCACCGATTACCAAGATCTTCCTCGTCGTCGTCCATCTCGGCGCCAGCACCCACGGTTGCGGGCGAGGGCGTGGACGGCCGCTGCAGGAAGCCCGGCGCATTGTGCATGCGGCTCGAGCGTTCGCCGGGATCGCGGCCGATGCGGGGCATCAGTTCCGACAGATCGAGGAATATGTCGGCCTGACGGCGCAACTCGTCGGCGATCATCGGCGGATTGGTCGCGATGGTGGAAACCACCGTCACGCGCACGCCTCGGCGCTGGACCGCCGCCACGAGCGGCTTGAAATCTCCGTCACCGGAGAAGAGCACGATGTGGTCGATATGGTCCGCAAGTTCCATCGCCTCGACCGCAAGCTCGATGTCCATGTTGCCCTTGATCTTGCGGCGGCCGGTGGCGTCGGTGAATTCCTTCACCGGTTTCGTCACCACCGTGTAACCGTTGTAGTCGAGCCAATCGAGTAACGGGCGGATCGAGGAATATTCCTGATCTTCGATCAGCGCGGTGAAATAAAAGGCGCGCAGCAGATTTCCGCGGCTCTGGAATTCCTTGAGCAGGCGCTTGTAATCGATGTCGATGCCAAGCCCGCGCGAGGTCGCATAGAGATTTGCGCCGTCGATGAACAGGGCTGTCTTCTCGGGGGTGGTGGAATTCTGCATGGATATAATCTCGTAAAATCAGATCAAGTGTTTCGATAAAATCGGACAATGAATGTCCGACAGCAGACACGATCAGCCAAAAAAATACAACGGCTCTCGAAACTGCCGAAATAGTTTTCGCGATGTGTTGCGGCGACAATGTGGGCGAACGCGATTTTTTTCATGGACTTGAATTGATTTCAAACAGATTTTTTTCGCGCTTTGCGTGCGCCGAACGAACAAGTTATACGCAACGTTTCCGCCGCATAAATTTCCTGCACAAAAGATCGGAACAAAGCATCGAGCACAGAAATTTGTTCCCATCAAGCGAGCGAGACGACTGCTCTGGAACACGCGCGCGGCGCGGCATTCAGGCTCTTTTTCACGCGCCGGAACTCGTTTTCGGACCCGTCTGCGAACGTTTTGCGATCCGGGGCAAGCCTGATGGAGCAAAGGGAAAATCTTCAGCCATCAAACGGAGCGTAAATTTCGTATAAACAATCGCATTTACTGTATTTCCGGGGACGTGCAACTTGTTCGCGTGACGCACCTGCCAGAGTGTCCTATCCTTCCCTACTCGGGTGGGGCGTAGCAAAAATGTCCGTCAGGACATCGGTATCGGCGCTGGTTTCGTCAGCGGCAATTCTTGTGTTGACCGCCGCTGCTACCGCCGCACCTATCGGCGAAGCCGCCTCCGTCGTCCCCGCATCGAGCTACACGCGCGGCGACAATGAACGCACGCTCGCGATCCGCGATTCCCTCGAACAGAACGACCGCATCCGCACCACCGGCAACGGCTCGACACAGATCCGGTTCCTCGACGACACGATGCTCACCATCGGCCCGAATTCCGAGGTGCTGCTCGATCAATTCGTGTTTGACGGAAACCGCGCGCAGAAAGCCACCGTGGAAGTCGTGCGCGGCGCGATGCGCTTCGTCAGCGGCACATCCGATCGTCGCGCTTATGAAATCAAGACGCCGGTCGCCACCATCGGCGTGCGCGGCACGGTCGTCGACATCGGAGTTGTTAACGGGCGCTGGAGTTTCAACACGGTCGATGGCGAGATTACCGCGACGCTGCTGAACGGCGAAAGGCGCACCTTTACCGCGGGTGGTCCGGGATTTGCGATTGGTCCGGCCGGGTTTCTCCCGCTCAACCCGAACGATGCCTCAATGCTCTGGCGGCGTCTCGACGGCGCGCATCTGGCGCTCGCAAAAATTTCCGGCAAGGACCCAAGCGCGCCGCAGGGAGCGGCAGCGGGCAATCAGGGCGGCAACACCGGCAACACCGGGCAAGGCGGCCGCGGACAGAACGGCGGCGGAAACGGTGACGGCAATCGCGGCGGTGACAGTGGCGAGAAGAACGGCGGGGGACCCGGCTCCGGCTCGACCGGCGGACCCGCCTACTCGAATCCGCCTGCGATCACGGTGATCTCGGCCATTCAGGCGTTGGGGCAGATCAGCAATAACATTCTCGGTCCGACCGGTCCGGGCCCTGCGTTTCCTTCATCCTTCTCTGTGCTCAGCATCACCGGCCATGGTGGCGGAGAAATTCCCGGTCCTCCGATCGGTGACGATTTAAACCGGCTCTTTATCAATCGCAGCACGGCGGTCTGGGACGCGGGTGTGAATGGCGCTATCCGCGCGGGCGTGCTGTCCGGCACAAACCCGACTTCGCTCGATCCGGATCCGGTGGCTCTCGCGCGGATTTCCGCGACGGTCTCCGACCTGCATACCGACACGACCAATGGTGCTGAACCGCTCTACCAGATCGGGCGCTGGAACAATGGCGCGCTCGTATACGCGTTTCAGGGCGGTTCCGGTGTTGTAAATCTCAGCGCCAACCAAGGACTGCATTACCTTGTCTACGGTCACACCGGAGGATTGTACAAGGACGCGCAGCAACGGTTCGATTACGGCAGGCAAGTCACGTTCAATCTGGAGTCGGCGACGAGTCCGACCTGGAGCAACGGCCAGAGCGCGCCGGGAAATTTCACCGGATCGCTTGCCGTTATTTTGGGAACGCAGGCCCTGCAATACGGCCTCACCGGCACGATCACGATGAGCGAGGGGTCGATCAACCTTTCGACGCCGGGTGGAACCAGTGATCCCAGTCTCAGTGGCGCCATCGGCGATGTAAGGGGAGGCACCAAAGTAGTCTTTGGATTCCTCCAGTCGGGCAACATCGTGAATACCGGTGGAACGCTGTGCACCGGCTCGTGCATGGGCGAGATCGAATTCGTCAATATCACCAAAGACAAGGTCGGCATCGTCTATACGATCACAAACGGATTGAATTTCGATACCGATCCGCAGATCGATGGCGCTGCGGTGTTCGCAAGCACAACGAATGTTACGCCCGTTCGTCCTGTGGCGGCTTTCGCCGACACCAACGGCGGGCAGCAAGTTTTGTTCACGGGCCGCGTATCCGGGGAGGCGCAGGTCGTCGGCGAAAATACCCAGATCAATTCGCTGAACGATGCAAATTCAAGTCTCTTCCGCACCCGCAATAGTGGAACGGTTACGGATAGCGGTTCCGTGCCGGGCATCATTGCCTGGGAACGCTGGACCGACGGTGTCGTCGCCAGTGAGAACGGCCTCCTGGCCGTTCCGCTGCATGGTGGCTTGCATCTGGTGCATGGCCTGCCGACGCCGTCGGCGAATATCCCGACCGGCGCGGGCGGCGGTCTCAACGTGCAATACAGCCTCGTCGGCGCAACAATCCCAACCGTTGCCGACGGATCGGTTTCGACCGCGATTGCAAATCCGGCGTTCGTTGGAAATGGCGGACCGGGCACCAGCAAGGTCGGCATCGACTTTACCGGAACCACGCCCAAGCTCGGCCTCGATCTCTTCGTACAGATCGGGCAGGGGTTCGGCACCAGCGTCTACAAATTCGGCACGACCGGCGGCGCCGCCAATCCCGCAAGCGGCGGCTTGAACATTACATCGGGAGCGTTTGCGACTTCGGGTCTGACGCTTCCGGTCACGCTGCTTGGAACGCCGGGAGACGGAGTCGCTTCTTGCACTTCCGCGGGCAATTGTATGGCCGGCGTCAGCGGCTTTCTCGCCGGAGTGGAAGCGTCCCATATCGGCTTGGGCTATTTGTTCGGAAATACAACCGGGACGGACCAGTCTCCGAAAGTCAGCGGTGCGGCGGTGTTCGGGCGCGATCTCCCGCTCAGCACCATGGGCGTGTTCGGCTATGCGGATCTGGCAAACACAAACGACAATCAACTACTCGCTTCGTCCCTGATTCATTTCAGCAGGATTCCGTCCGGCAGCCAAACCGCTCAGGACACAGCGATCGTTGCCGATAACAGCACGGTGTCCGGCCTCTCGGTTCAGTCTTTCGACTTGAACGTTTCGATTCCGGGCACGGTCACGGGATGGCACCGGCTCAATATCGGCGGCGCGAACGGAGGGGTCAGCAACGATCAGGGCACGATTGCGGGTGTACTTGGCTGGGAGCGTTTCACCGGCGATCTCCACACGCATTCCAGCAATGGCGGTGGCCCGATGATCAATCTCACGTCCAATCAGGGCGTGCACATTTTGCATGGCGTCGGGGCGACCAACATTCCGACGACCGGCACATACAATTACAGTCTTGTCGGCGGCACGCAGCCGACAGTGGCCGATGGATCAAGTGCACCGGGCACGCTTACCAGCGGCAATGTCGGGGTGAATTTCGCTTCGGCGGCGCCAAAATTCGGCGTCAACCTGAATGTCGCGGTCGCCGGCGGCAATTACAATATCCAAAGCAGCGGCGGTGCTGTGGGTCCATCCTTGGCGGCACCGAATCTTGCCAACGGCGTATTCAGCGCGTCGAACATTCCGACCAGCCTGACAGGCGGTACGAATGTTGTTTGTCCGAGCGGCTGTTCGGCGGGTGTCGCCGGCATTCTCGCGGGCGACATGGCGAAGTCGCTCGGCATCGTCTACCAGTTTGGCAACACCAGCAATCCGTCCAAGGTCGTCACCGGTGCCGCGGGGTTCACGCGGCCATGACGATGCGCACGCCTTCACACTTTCTGCTTGCGGTTTTCGCCGCGGCGATGTTGTTCGCGTCGCCGCCCGCGCAGGCGCAGGTCAGCCCGTTCGATGCGGCGGCGGTGCGCGAGGGCAGCGAACTCGTCGCGCAGAAGAAATTTTCCGAAGCAGTGGCAAGGCTGAAGCCGGTTGCGGGGGTAGCCGCCGGGATCATCGAGTTCGATCTTGCCTACGGCATAGCGCTTCTTGAAACGGGCAAGGAAGCGGAGGCTGCAACGGCCCTTCGCCGCGTGCTTGCGAAGCAGCCCTCGAACATGCTGGCCCGCGCCCAGCTTGCCAGGGCGCTCGCAACATCTGGGAAACTCAACGAAGCCAAGCGCGAGATTGAAGTCGTGCGCGCCCGCGAGGACCTTTCCGAACCGGTCCGCAATGTCATGGACCAGAATCTCAAGGCCATCGACGGCGCGATCGGGCGGCGCGAGACCGAGCGCAAGATGCGCGTAGCACAGGTCGGCCGTCTTGGCGTGGAGGATTCCGCCGCCGTCCGCCGCGCTTCCGAACTCCTTCGCGCGAAGAAGCCGAACGAGGCGCTTGCGATCCTGACGCCACTTGCGGCGAGGCTCGGCGGCGACCCGGATTTCGATTACGTCTATGGCGTCGCGGCCCTCGATGCGGGGCAGCCTGCCGAAGCGGTCGGGGCGCTCCGCCGTGCCACCGAGAACCGTCCCGACTTTCACCTTGCCCGCGCCGAATTTGGCCGCGCGCTCGCGGCGATGGGCGATCTCTCCGGCGCCAAGCGCGAATTCGAACGCGTCCGCGATGTGCGCGGCCTTCCGGCGCCCGTTCGCGATGCTATGGGCCGTCAGGTCGTCGCGCTCGACAGCGCAACCGCGGTACAATCGACGGGCGCGAAAGGCCAGCCGCAAACGCGCGTCACCGGCTATTGGGAACAGACGATCGGTTACGACACCAACGTCAATGGCGGCCCGGCCGCCTCGCAACTGGTCATTCCGGGCCTCGCTTTTCTCGGCAGCGCCACGCTCGATCCGGCGGCGATGCCGAAGGAGGCGGGTTTCTATGAAATCGCGGGCGGTCTCAGCATCGCGCATGCGATCGACAACAACACGGCGGTGTACGCCAATCTTGTCGGCAACCTGCATCTCCTGTTCAGCAACAACGAGTTCAACACCGCCCTCGTCGGCAGCGAATTCGGCATCGCACGGCAGGTCGGCGATATCGGCGTCTTTTCCTTCTCGCTGATCGGCCAGGCGTTCTGGATCGACGAGCACGTCTTCCGTTCGATCTATGGTGCGGCCGCGCAATGGCGGAAAAAGATCGGCGAGTGGGACACGAATGTAGCCTTCACCTATCTCGGCCTCGACTACCCGAACAGCGTCGGCATGAACGCCGACCGCTATACGGTGACGGCCGGCATCGCGCGCCGCTGGGAGAACATGCCGGGTACCCCTGCCATGTCGTTCATCGTCAACGCGGGGCAGGAGATCGCACGCGGCAGCGGCAGCGATCATTTCAGCTTCGATCTCGTCGGGCTCCGCTACACGGGCGAGATCACGCTCTCGCCCCGCGTGATCGCATTCGGGCAGGCGGGCTATGAAGTGCACCGTCACCATGCGGATTATCCGCTCTTCCTGACCACCCGCGACGAGGAGTTGTTCGAACTCCTCGGCGGCTTCGAATTCAAGATGACCGAGAAGATCAGTGTCCGGCCGACGTTGCGCTGGTCGAAAACCCGCTCCAACGTGGACCTCTTCGATAACGATCGCTGGATCGGGACGGTAGCGACCCGCTGGACGTTCTAGTCCTGAGCCCCGGAATACTTGCGCTGCGGCGCAGCACAGGGTATAGCCATCTCGAATCCAGACATATTTTCCGTTTCGGAGATTTAACCGATGGCCCGCGTTACCGTCGAAGATTGCGTCGACAAAGTAGAAAACCGCTTTGAACTCGTGCTGCTTGCGGCCCACCGTGCCCGCATGATCTCGGCCGGTTCCCAGATCACCGTGGACCGCGACAACGACAAGAACCCGGTCGTGGCCCTGCGCGAAGTCGCCGACGAGACCGTCTCGCCGAACGACCTCAAGGAAGAGCTGATCCACTCGCTCCAGAAGTACACCGAAGTGGACGAGCCGGAGCCGGAAGCCGTGCCGCTCATCGCAGGCGCGCCTTCGAGCGGCTCAGGCGACGAGGATGTTCAGATGGACCGCATGACGGAAGAGCAATTGCTCGCCGGCTTGCAGGGCCTGGTTCCGCCGGAAGCCACCCCGGAAGAAGACGAAGGGCCGGCGTGAGCCGTTTTCCCCGCTAAATGCCCATTCGACGGCCCGGCCTTTGCCGGGCCGTTTTGTTTTTGGAAACAAAGACTGCGCCACTATCGGCCTTGCACGGGAACCGTGCGGCGACGATATTTCGTGCTCGCAGGCGACCTGCTCCGCGGGAGTCGGCCTGGCGTGAAGGAAGCAATGGAAGTGCTTGATCAGGCTTCCAAAACGAAAACCAAGGCCAACCGCCCGTTCATGCGTCAGTATGAACTCGTGGAGCGGGTGCGCCGCTACAATCCAAAAACCGACGAGGATCTGCTCAACCGCGCCTACGTCTACGCGATGAAGGCGCATGGCGCGCAGGTGCGTGCCTCCGGCGATCCCTATTTCTCGCATCCGCTGGAAGTCGCCGCGATCCTCACCGACCTCAAGCTCGACGATTCCACTATCGTCGCTGCGCTGCTGCACGACACGATCGAGGATACCCGCGCGACCCGGGCCGAGATCGGCCGGAAATTCGGCGCCGAAATCGCCGAACTCGTCGATGGCCTGACCAAGATCAAGAAGCTCGATCTTGTTTCCAAGCGGGCCGAGCAGGCGGAGCATCTGCGCAAGCTGCTGCTTGCGATCGCAAGCGATGTGCGCGTGCTGCTGGTGAAGCTCGCCGACCGCCTGCACAACATGCGCACGCTGAAATTCGTTGCGGAAGAGAAGCGCAACCGTGTCGCCGAGGAAACGCTCGACATTTATGCGCCGCTCGCGGCCCGCATGGGCATGCATGAGTTGCGCGAGGAACTGGAAGACCTCGCATTCCGCCAGCTTTCACCCGATGCGCACAAATCCATCGAGGCGCGGCTCGCCATGGTGCGCGAAAAGAACCGGCATCTGATCGAGGAGATCGAGGGCGAACTGACCGGTGCGCTGGCCGCCAAGCATATTCGAGCAAAAGTGAGAGGTCGTGAGAAGAAACCCTATTCAATCTGGAAGAAGATGGAGCGGAAAGCGGTAGGATTCGAGCAGCTCTCCGACATCTTCGGCTTCCGTGTGATCGTGAATTCCGTCGAGGACTGTTATCGCGCCGTCGGCATCGTGCATACGCGCTGGAATGTCGTGCCCGGCCGCTTCAAGGATTACATCTCGACGCCGAAACAGAACGACTACCGTTCCATCCACACCACCGTCGTCGGTCCCGGCCGCCAGCGCGCCGAACTGCAGATCCGTACGCGCTCGATGGAAGACGTCGCCGAATACGGGATCGCCGCGCACGCGCTTTATAAAGACACAGGAGATACGGCGACCGAAATGCTCTCGCGCGATTCCGGTGCCTACGCTTGGCTGCGTCACACCATTGAACTGCTTTCGGAAGGCTCCAACCCGGAAGAGTTTCTCGAGCACACCAAGCTCGAGCTCTTCCACGATCAGGTGTTCTGCTTCACACCGAAGGGAAGATTGATCGCGCTGCCCCGAAAAGCGACGCCGATCGATTTCGCCTATGCCGTCCACACCGATGTCGGCAATAACGCCATCGGGTGCAAGATCAACGGCAAGATCGCGCCATTGGTGTCCGAACTCGTCACCGGTGATGAGGTGGAAATCACCATCGGCAAGAGCCAGACGCCGCCGGCGGCGTGGGAATCCATCGTCGTCACCGGCAAGGCGCGCGCCGCGATCCGCCGCGCGACGCGCACGGCCGTCCGCGCGCAATATACCGGACTTGGCCGCCGCATGATCGAGCGCGCGTTCGTCCGCGCCGAAAAGCCGATCTCCGACGACCGCCTCAGGGTGGGCCTCGCGCGGCTCGCGCGTAATTCGCTTGAAGACGTTTATTCCGCCGTCGGCCGCGGCGAAATGAAAGCGGAAGACGTGGTGAGGGCGGTGCATTCGGATTGGCGCGGCGAAACCAAAAAGAAGACGGATGCGGCATCTCCGCGTCCGGCAGGCTGGTTCGCTGCGGCGCGCGAGGTGCTGAAGCTTCGCCGATCCGGTGTCACGAGCGAGCCGGTGAAGATTTCATCCGGCGTCGCCATTCCGATCCGCGGCATCAACGCTGATCTGCCGGTGCGCTTTGCACCGAACGGCGGCGCGCTGCCCGGTGACCGCATTATCGGCATCGTGACGCCGGGCGAGGGCATCACGATCTATCCGATTCATTCTCCGTCGCTCAAAAACTTCGACGACGAACCTTCGCGCTGGCTCGATGTACGCTGGGACGTGGATGAGTCGAAGCCGCAGCGCTTTCCGTCGCAGATCCGGGTGCTGGCATCGAACGCGCCCGGCACGCTTGCCCAGATCGCGCAGGCGATCAGCGAGCACGCGGGCAACATCGACAACATCAAGATGGAACGGCGCTCGCCGGACTTCACGCAGCTCACCATCGACATCGGTGTTTACGACGTGAAGCATCTCAACGCGATCATCACGCAGCTTCGCACCAAGGCCGTCGTTTCCAACGCCGAGCGCGTCAATGGCTGAATCGCGTCCCGTCCGCCTCGGCGTGAACATCGATCACGTCGCCACCATCCGGAATGCGCGCGGGGGCAGGCATCCCGATCCGCTGCGCGCAGCACACGCCGCGATCCTCGCCGGCGCCGACAGCATTACCATTCATCTGCGCGAAGACCGCCGTCACATCCGCGACGACGATCTGCACCGGATCGTCGCGGAGATCGAAGCACCCCTAAATCTCGAACTCGCCGCGACCGAGGAAATGCTCGGCATCGCCCTGAAGGCGAAGCCACATGCCGCCTGCATCGTCCCGGAAAAGCGCACCGAGCGCACGACTGAGGGCGGGTTGGAAGTTGCGGGTGCGAAGACACTGCTGAAACCGATGATCGCGAAGCTGTCGGACGCAGGCGTCCGCGTGTCGCTCTTCATCGAGCCGAACCCTGTCCAGATCGAGGCCGCTGCCGAACTGAAAGCGCCCGTGATTGAAATCCATACCGGTGCCTGGTGCGAGGCCGCGATGAACGGCGATCATGGGGGCGCCAACAAATTGTTCGAGCACATCAGGGCCGCGGCAACCCAGGCGCTCGGTCTTGGTCTCGAAGTCCATGCTGGCCACGGTCTCGACTATCAGACCGCCGAGCGCATCTCGGCGCTGCCGGAAATCATGGAATTAAACATTGGGCATTTCATCGTCGGCGAGGCGCTGTTCGAGGGCCTCGATATTGTGATCGGCGAGTTACGCATCGCCATGCAGCGCGGGCGCGCCGCCGCGAAGTCTCGGCCATGATCATCGGAATCGGTTCCGACATCACCGACATCCGCCGCGTGGAAAAAGTGATTGAACGTCACGGCGAGCGGTTCCTTTCGCGCATTTTCACCGATGTGGAGCGCGCCAAGGCCGAACGCCGGAAGAACCGCGTCGAGACCTATGCCAAGAGATTTGCCGCCAAGGAAGCCTGCGCCAAGGCGCTGGGAACCGGTATTCGCGGCGGGGTCTGGTGGCGCGACATGGGTGTCATCAATCTGCCTTCCGGCCGGCCCACGATGAAGCTGACCGGCGGCGCACTGACGCGGCTCGAAGCGCTAGTGCCGGAAGGGCATGACGCCCGCATCGACCTCACGATGACCGACGAATATCCGCTGGCGCAGGCATTTGTCGTCATTTCCTGCGTCCCGAAGAGCCGCAGCTAGGCGGCGTTGCAACCGGCGGGAGGGCCGTTTATACGCGAGCCTCCTGCAAAAAACCCCTTCATGAGCATGGCCACAAAAAAGAAGACCGAAAGCGGTTTCACCGAGACCGTGCGCGTGATCATTCAGGCGCTGCTGATCGCGCTGGTGATCCGCACATTCCTGTTCCAGCCGTTCAACATTCCCTCCGGCTCGATGAAGGCGACGCTGCTGGTCGGCGACTATCTGTTCGTATCGAAATACTCCTACGGCTACAGCAAGTACTCGTTTCCGTTTTCGCCCGACATCTTCACGGGGCGCGTGCTGGAAGGAAAGCCGGAGCGGGGCGATGTCGCTGTTTTCCGCCAGCCCAAGGACGTGTCGATCGACTACATCAAGCGCGTGATCGGCCTGCCGGGCGACCGCATTCAGATGATCGGCGGCCTGCTGCACGTCAACGGCCAGCCGGTGAAGCGCGAGCGCGTGCAGGACTGGATTTCCGATGAGTCCGACTCCCGCAAGCAGCGCGTGAAGCGCTGGCGCGAGACGCTGCCGAACGGCGTCACCTACGAGACGCTCGATCTCGTCGACAACGGCTTCTACGACAACACGCCCGTCTATCAGGTGCCGGAAGGCCAGTACTTCATGATGGGCGATAACCGCGACAACTCCACCGACAGCCGCGTGCTGGCGCAGGTCGGTTATGTGCCGTACGAGAATTTTATCGGCCGCGCCGAGATCATTTTTTTCTCGATCGAGGAAGGCCGCGCCGCCTGGGAATTCTGGACCTGGCCGACCTCGGTGCGCTGGAGCCGGATTTTCAGCCTCGTCCGATGAAGCGGAAGCAATCCAGAACCGCGCTTGAAGAGCGGATCGGCTACCGCTTCACGGACGACAATTGGCTCGAGCAGGCGCTGACGCATGTAAGTGCCGCTCCCGGCAATCCGAAGCTCACCTATCAGCGGCTCGAATTTCTCGGCGATCATGTGCTCGGGCTCGTGATCTCCGACATGCTGTTCCGCGAATTTCCGAAAGGCGACGAGGGCGATCTGTCCCGGCGTCTCGCCGAACTCGTGCGCAAGGAAACCTGCGCGGAGGTCGCCGCTGAACTTGGTCTCGGAGACGAACTGAAACTCGGGCAGAGCGAGATCAATTCAGGCGGGCGGAAAAAATCCGCGATCCTCTCCGATGTCTGCGAGTCCGTGATCGGTGCGATCTTCTGCGACGGCGGGTATCAGGCCGCATCCGATTTCGTGCAGCGTTTCTGGCACGGTCGGATGCTGAAGCCGCACCGGCCGCTGCGCGATGCCAAAACCATTCTGCAGGAATGGGCGCAGGCGCGCGGCCTGCCGCCGCCGGCCTACCGCGAAGTGGAGCGGCGCGGACCGGATCACCGTCCGGAGTTCCGGGTCGCCATTGATCTGCCCGGCATCAAGCCGACCGAAGGCATCGGCGCCTCCAAGCGCGATGCGGAGCAGGCGGCGGCTTCGGCCATGCTCGTGCGCGAGGGCGTGAACGGGAAGGCGGCGGAAAATGCCTGAAGAAAAACCGCGGGAGCAAACCCGCTGCGGCTTCGTCGCACTCGTCGGCGCGCCCAATGTCGGCAAGTCCACGCTGATCAATCAGCTCGTCGGCTCGAAAGTTTCCATCGTGTCGCCGAAGGTGCAGACCACCCGGACAAGAGTCCGCGGAATCGCGATCCACGGCAATTCGCAAATCATCTTCGTGGATACGCCCGGCATCTTCTCGCCGCGCCGCCGCCTCGACCGGGCGATGGTCGCCGCCGCCTGGAGCGGGGCAGGCGACGCCGATCTGGTTGCCTTGCTCATCGACGCCAAGAAGGGCATCGACGACGAGGCGCGCAGCATCATCGAACGATTTTCTTCCATCGGAGCGAAGAAGTCGCTGGTGATAAACAAGATCGACCTCATGCCGCGCGACCACCTTCTTGGCCTCACGGCGGAAGCCGACAAGCTCGCGAAGTGGGAGCGCATTTTCATGATCTCGGCCGCCAAGGGCGACGGCGTGCAGGATGTGCTCGAATATTTCGCGGGCGCCGTGCCGCCCGGGCCGTTTCACTACCCGGCGGACGAAATCACCGACGTGCCGATGCGCCAGATGGCGGCCGAAATCACCCGTGAAAAAGTGTTCCTGAAACTCCATAAAGAGTTGCCTTACCAGTCGACGGTCGAGACCGACTCATGGAAGGATTTCAAGGACGGCTCGGTGCGGATCGAGCAGACCATTTTCGTGGAGCGCGAGAGCCAGCGGAAGATCGTGCTGGGCGAGGGCGGGCAGATGATCAAGAAGATTTCCATGGACGCCCGCAAGGAGATGGCCGCTGCCCTCGATAAGAAGGTGCATCTTTTTCTGTTCGTGAAAGTGCGCGAGGACTGGGAAAACGACCCGGAGCGTTATCGCGCGGCGGGGCTGGAGTTTCCGAAGGAATGAGCGGATGAAATTTATTGTCGTCCCGGCCAAGCGAACCGCGCGCGCAAGTGCGCGGAGAGCGCGAGCCGGGATCTATAGCCTCTGCGTCGGCGAGTTTCTTATGCCTTGGTGGCTATGGGTCCAGGGTCTCGCAGCGCAAAAGCGCCGCTCGCCCGGGACGACGATTGGGTAAGATATGGAGTGGACCGACCAGGGCATCGTACTCGGCACGCGCCGCCACGGCGAGACGAGTGCGATTGTCGAACTGATGACGCCGGGCCATGGCCGGCACCTTGGTCTCGTGCGCGGCGGGATTTCCCGCAAGGTGAAGCCCATCCTTCAGCCCGGCAACAGTGTGCAGGCGGTCTGGCGCGCGCGGCTCGACGAGCATCTTGGCAATTACACCATCGAGGGCACACAGCTTATTTCCGACCGGCTGATGGGGTCGGCGGCGGCGAGCTACGGCATGCAGTCGGTGGCGGCATTGCTGCGGCTCTTGCCCGAGCGCGACCCGCATCCGGCGCTCTTTCAGGCACTCGCGGCCATCGTCGCCCGTGTCGATCAGCCCTCCGCCGTGGCCCCGCTGATCGTGCAGTTTGAATTGCGATTGCTCGCGGAACTCGGCTTCGGTCTCGATCTCTCCGAATGCGCCGCCACCGGCAATGACGCCGATCTCATTTATGTCTCGCCGAAGTCCGGCCGCGCGGTCAGCCGCGCGGGCGGCGAGGAATGGAAGGAGCGGCTGCTGGCGCTGCCCTTGTTCCTGAAAACCGAGGGCGCGGAAGCCAGCGCCGATGACGTGACCGCCGCATTCGCGCTCACCGGCTTCTTTCTTCTTCGCCGCGTATTCGAGCCGCGCGGCATCCCGATGCCCGATGCGCGCTCATCCTTTCTTGCGACCATCGCCCGCGGCCGTCGGCCTCATCCTGAGGAGGCCGCATCCGATCTCGGGTTTACCCGAGATCGGCAGCTATAAACTTCAAGTCGGCAACAGCCGACTTGAATGCGGCCGTCTCGAAGGAGGGGCCGACCTTCATCCTTCGAGACGCGCACTGCGTGCGCTCCTCAGGATGAGGTCGGTTTTGCTCTTGTTCGCGCTGTAGGCGTTCATTACGAGTAATCCATGGGAAAGCGCATGATTCCCCCGCCCGAGAAGGGCAAGGGCATCGAAATCGTCGAACTGAAGGAAGCGCTGGAAGAGCGCTACTTGGCGTATGCGCTTTCGACGATCATGGGCCGCGCGCTGCCGGACGCGCGCGACGGCCTGAAGCCGGTGCATCGCCGCATCCTGCATGCGATGCGGCTCCTGCGGCTCGATCCCAATCAGGCATTCAAGAAAAGCGCCCGCGTCGTCGGCGACGTGATCGGCAAATTCCATCCGCATGGCGACCAAGCGGTCTATGACGCGCTCGTGCGCCTCGCGCAGACTTTTGCGCAGCGCTATCCGCTGGTGGACGGACAGGGCAATTTCGGCAACGTGGACGGCGATAATGCCGCCGCCATGCGCTACACCGAAGCACGGCTCACCGAGACGGCGCGGCTGCTGCTGGAAGGCATCGACGATGATGCCGTGGATTTCCGTGAGACCTATGACGGCACCGAGCAGGAGCCGATCGTGCTCCCGGGTGCGTTCCCGAATTTGCTCGCGAACGGCTCCACCGGCATCGCGGTCGGCATGGCGACATCGATCCCGCCGCACAACGCGGCGGAATTGCTCGACGCCGCCCTGCACTTGATCGACAAGCCGAAAGCGAAATCCACCGAGCTTCTGAAATACGTCAAGGGCCCGGATTTCCCCACCGGCGGCATTATCGTCGATGACAAGGCGACGATCCGCGAGGCCTATAATACCGGCCGCGGTTCGTTCCGTACCCGCGCGCGCTGGAACGTGGAAAAGCTCGGCAGCGGCACCTGGATTGCCGTCGTCACGGAAATTCCCTATCAGGTGCAGAAGTCGAAGCTGATCGAGAAGATCGCGGACCTGCTCACGAACAAGAAGCTTACGTTGCTTGCCGATGTTCGGGACGAGTCCGCCGAGAATGTCCGCGTCGTGCTGGAGCCGCGCTCGCGCGGCGTGAAGCCCGAGCACATGATGGAGCAGCTTTTCAAGCTCACCGAGCTGGAAACCCGCTTCTCGCTTAACATGAACGTGCTCACCAACGGCCTCGTGCCGAAGGTGGTCAATCTCGCCGAGGTATTGAAGGAGTGGCTCGATCATCGCCGCGTCGTGCTGCAACGGCGCTCGAAGCATCGCCTCGCGGAGATCAAGCATCGGCTCGAAGTGCTCGGCGGTTACCTGATCGCCTATCTCAACATCGACGCGGTCATCAAGATCATCCGCAACGAGGACGAGCCGAAGCCCGTCCTGATGAAGCGTTTCAAGCTTTCGGATGTGCAGGCCGATGCGATCCTGAACATGCGGTTGCGCAATTTGCGCAAGCTGGAAGAATTCGAGATACGGAAAGAGCACAAGGAACTGACCGAGGAAAAAGCGCAGTTGGAAAAGCTGATCGGTTCTCCCGCACTCCAGTGGAAGATGATCGGGAACGAGATCAAGGCCGTGCGCGAGACCTACGGCCCGGCTACCTTGCTCGGCAAGCGCCGCACCACCTTCGACAAGGCGCCGGATGAAGGGGTCGCGCAGGCCGCGACCGAAGCCAGCATGATGCTCGAGCGCGAGCCGATCACCGTGGTTGTTTCCGAGAAGGGCTGGGTCCGCGCGCTGAAGGGCAGGGACGCCGACGTCAAGAACCTGACATGGAAAGGCGACGACGCATTGAAGCTGCACTTCAATGCGGAAACGACTTCGAAGCTCTTGGCCTTCGCCACCAATGGCCGCTTCTACACGATTGATGCGTCGAAGCTGCCGGGCGGGCGCGGCCACGGCGAGCCGATCCGCCTCTATGCTGAACTCGATCAGAACGCGGATATTGTCGATGTGATGCCCTATGCGGGCAAACGTAAATTCCTCGTCGCTTCGCGCAGCGGTAACGGCTTTGTCGTCAGCGAGGATGACGTGCTCGGCACTACGCGCAAGGGCAAGCAGGTACTGAACGTGAAAGCGCCGGATCGCGCTGTTTCGGTTTCCGTCGTGGAAGGCGATTCCGTCGCCGTCATCGGCGAGAACCGCAAGCTGGTGATCTTCCCGCTCTCCGAACTGCCGGAGATGGGCCGTGGCCGCGGCGTGCGCATGCAGAAATACAAGGAAGGCGGATTGGCCGACGCAAAAACCTTCGCGCTGGGTGACGGTTTGACATGGCTCGACTCCGCCGGGCGCAATTTCACCACCAATAAGAAAGAACTCGCCGACTGGCGCGGCAAACGTTCGGATGCGGGCCGCCTTGCGCCCAAGGGTTTTCCGAAGTCCGGAAAATTCCGCTGATCAGCGTCCCACCATCACGCGGTGAAATTCCACCGCGTGCTTAGAGGCCGGAATCACCGCCTCGTTCTCTTCCAGGATCACGATATCTGCGTTGCGCAGCGGCAGGATGTCCTGAGCCGTCAGCCGGTTCTTGATGCGCTTGTAGCCATCGCCGCCGCGCACGCCGCGATAGAGATACGTGTAGCGCTTCAAGTCGGGAAGACAGCCGTGCAGGTTAAGTACCTGCGCGGTCGGACCGGTGAAGCTTCCGCCGATATAAGCGATCTCAAGCGGGCGTTTGTAGGCGGGGCATGACGGTTTTTCGTAGGTCACTTCGGCGACCGGATAGCGCGGGTTCGGGATCAAAACGTTGATGAGGTCCACGAGGTCGCGGTCGAGTCCGCGCGCGATTTCCGAAATTTTGTAGTCCCATTTCAGCAGCGGCAGCGGCGGCGTGAATCCCTGCCGGTTGATCACCGCGAGCAGTTGGTTGGTCGCGAGTGTGTAGCCGATCGCATTCCAGTGCACACCGCCCTGCGGGAAAATGTCGAGCGGATATTTTCCCTTCAGCGCATGCGTAGCGGTCGCGTTGTCCATGAGGTTGATGCCCGCCTCACGCACCATAGCGGTGTAGCTGGGCAGCCACTCCTTGCGGTCGCGCTCGCTATTCGGGCATGGAAAGCGGTGGACGAAAAGTTCAGGCAGGTGCGCGGCTTTCGACGGCGTCAGCTCGTAAATGAAAATCTTTCCTTGCGCCGCGTAGAGATTTTGAAGCTCTTTCAGCTTTGCGATCCAGGCCGGTGCGTTTTTCTTCAGCGCATCGAGATTTCGCGTGCAGTATTCGCTGATGTAATATTTCTCGATCAGATGGCCCTTGTCACCCGCAACGACTTGCTCGTCGCCATAGCGTCCGAACAATGCGCTGCGGATGCTGTTGGACGCTTTGATGAGAACTGGCCGAGACGGGATGGCGTTGGTGACGGCGGTATTCACCATTTTCTGCCAGCTGCCGTCTGCGATGGTTTGAACACGAAACGAAGCCGGCTGCGCCTGTTCCACGACGCCAGCGAGCTTGCCGAAGGTGATTTTCTTTTTTCCGTAGGCATCGGCATAAACATTCCAGAGCGTGAGCGCCGGAACGACGAGCAGCAATCCGATCAGGATGGCGCGGCCGGTATTTTCCGACATCTGAAAGTTGTTGTGCATGTCAGAACCGGAAATAGATGAAGGGCTTAAAGGGGATTGAAAGCGCCTGTCCACACGCCCATACCCACAGCAGCACGATGACGACGGCGCCGGCCATGCGCAACCCCGCGCTGGTTGCGTACCAGCGCTCAAGTTTTGGGTAGAGCGGTGTTGCGGGCAGGAGGCTCAGGAACAACCCGATGGTGACAGCGAGCGGCACTTCCGGGTGGTGCTCGATGTCGAGGATGTTCGCGGATTGCCCGAATATCGCGGCCGTGAATGCGGATAGTTGTTCGACGGATGTGGTGCGGAAAATCGCCCAGCCGAAGGTCACGATAACAAGGGTGACGACCACAGAAACAAATCCGCCGGCCCGTTCGAGCCAGCGCAGCAGGAATATCCGGTCGAGCGTCAGGAACAACCCGTTATAGACGCCCCACAGCACGAAATTCCAGCTCGCTCCGTGCCAGATTCCGGATGCGAGAAAGCAGATCCACAAATTCGCATAGGTGCGGAATTCGCCCGATCTGCTCCCGCCGAGCGGCACGTAAAGATAGTCGCGAATCCAGGTGGTGAGCGAAATGTGCCAGCGCCGCCAGAATTCCGTGAGGGAGCGTGCGGCGTACGGCATGCGAAAATTCTCGCGCAACTGGAAGCCGAGCATCCGTGCCAGTCCAATCGCCATGTCGGAATAGGCGGAGAAGTCGAAATAGATTTGCAGCGAGAAACAGATGAGGCCGAGTACGGCATCGCCCGCGCTAAGCGTGCTCGCATCGGCGGCGAATACGCGATCCGCGAATATGCCAAGCTGGTCGGCGAGCAGGATTTTCTTCGCCATCCCGCGCGCGAAGCGCAGGAAGCCTTCAATCAGGTCCTGCGCGCCGACTTTCCCGGGTTCGGCGATCTGCCGTTCCATCTCGTGATATTTGAGGATCGGCCCCGCCAGCAGCTTCGGAAAGAGAAATACAAATAGCGTGTAGTCTTTGAATGTCGCCGCGGGTTTCGACGTGCCGCGATAGGTGTCCACGAGATAGGAAATCTTCTCGAACACGACGAAGGAAACGCCGATCGGCAGCGCGATCTGCAGCAGTGGGATTTCGGCGCCAGCCAGTGGCTTAAGCGCCAGATTGAGGTTGGCCGCAATGAAGTCGGCATATTTGTAAAAGACGAGGATGCCGAGGTTGCTGACGACGCCGAGCGTCACCAGAAATTTGCGGGCGGCCGGGGTGGTGTTCTCCATGCGGCGCGAGAGGAAATAGTCAAACGCGGTCGAGAGCAGCACCACCGGCACGAACAGCGGCTCGCCCCATGTATAGAAGGCGATGCTCGCGGCGATCAGCAGTATTTTCTTCGCATTCCCGCGGTCGTTCAGCGCGAGAAAAATCGCGAGAAATGCCGGCGCGATGAACAGCGCGAAGAATGGCTCGTGAAACAGCACCGGCGAACGACCCCGAAATTGCAGACCGGCCGCATGCCCCGCCGGACCCGCTTCTCCTATCGCACCGGAATGAGGGCGTCCATCGCATGCAGGAGCGGGCTAGACAGCGCGCGCGGGCCTGCGTTTGGGGCCTGCGATCATGGCGGCAAGCTGGATCAGGCCGCCCAAGAGGGCAATGGTGCCGGCGGCTCCGAGCGAGAGATCAAATCCCAGGAGCGAAGGCAGGAAGGCGGCGATCAGGTAGCCGAAAATTCCGCTCGTCAGCGCCGCCGCTATGGAAATTCTCATCTGGGTTGCGAGGTCATCGGTGAGCATGCGCGCGGTCGCGGGCGGGCACACCATCATGGCGACGAGCAGGATTACGCCTACGGCCTCCAGTGAGACGACGGCAGCCAGCGCCGCCAGCGATACGATCAGCGTGCCGAACAGTCGCGGGGAGAGACCGATGGTGGCAGCGAACACGGGGTCAAAGCTGATGACGCGCAACTCCTTGAAGAAGAGCGCAATGACGGCGGATACCACCACAAGCCCGAACAGCAGTCGCCCGATCTGGGCGGGCAGTTCTTTCAGCGCTACCGGATCGAACAGGCTCGCAAGTCCGGTGGCTGCGGGCCAGATCGCTCCTTCCACATTGCCGAACAGAATGTGGTGCACGTCGAAGCTTGTGCGCGCGACTCCGGTTTGCTCGAGCAGCACCACCCCAAGCGCGAACATGGCGGTGAACACCGCTCCGAGTGCAGCCGAAGGCTCTACCCGCGCCACGCGGCGCAGGAATTCGATCAATAATGCGGAGACCATGGCCGCCGCGAACGCGCCACCGAGCATCACCCAGGTTGCGGCCAGCCCAGTCAGCACATAGGCGATAACGATGCCGGGCAGCACCACATGGCCCATCGCGTCTCCGAGCATGCTCTGACGTGTGAGAATGAGGAAGTTTCCGATCTGCGCGCAGACAAGCGCTGCAAGCGTGCCGGTCAGCATCGCGGGAAGATCGATCTGCATGAACTCGGTCATGCTATGCCCCGCAGCTTGCGCGCGCCCAGCATGCGCGGGATCAGGCCCATCGCGGGACCGAGGACCGCGCTCAGGAGCAGTACCGAAAAGGCAACCAGCACAATCACCGCGCCCGTCGGTGTATCTGGGTACACCGCGGAGATGGCTGCGCCGAAATAGGCGCTCATGGCGCCGAACGCACCGGAGATTACGGTCATACGGCCCGCATGGTTGGACCAGAAGCGCGCGGCGGCGGGAGGAATCACGATCAGCGCCACGATCAGTACAAGGCCAACGACGCGAATGCCGGTTACTACGACAGCAAGGACTAGCGCCAGCACAGTGAGATCGAGCGCCCGCACCGGGAAGCCGTGCGCGCGGGCGAACTCGAAATCAAAAGCGATGAGCGTCAGTTCCTTGAACAGAAGCGTCACGAAACCGATAGCAATCAGCGAGAACACGGAGAGCGTGATCGCTTCATGCCGCAGCATCCCGGCGGTTGCGCCGAGGAGATAGATATCGAGCCCGGCCTGTCCGCCGGTTTTCAATGTCTGGATCACGGTGAGCAGCACGATACCGACGGCGAAAAAGGTGGCGAGAACGCTGGCAATAGCCGCGTCCTCGGTCAGCCGCGTGCGCGTGCTAACAAGCTGGATGGAAATGGCGGCGAGCACGGCGGTTGCGGCGGCTCCCGTGAGCAGGAACGGAAGCGAGCGGCCTGGCAAGCCAAACGAAACCGCGACCAGAAATCCGATGGCTACACCGGGCAGCGTTGCATGCGCGACGGCATCGGCCACGAGCGCGCGCCGCCGCAGCATGGCAAACACACCGACCGTTCCCGCAGCGATACCGAGCGCGGCCGCGCCCAGCATCACAACGACGGTGTTGTATCCCGCCTGCAATAGGAGGACGGAGATAAAGTCCTGGGAAGCGGAGAGGGCTTCGGGCATGGTTCAGCCTGCCACTGGCAGGCCGTAGGTGCGTGCGACGTTCGCAGGGGTGAAGGCCGTCTTCACCGGAGCGCTGGCGATCACGCGGCGGTTCAGCAGCAGCACATGATCGAAGATTTCCGGCACCGAAGACAAATCATGGTGCACGCAGACGACGAGCGATCCAGCGTCGCGCAGCGAACGGAATACCTCGATCATGACTTTCTCCGTGGTGGCATCGACGCCCGCGAACGGCTCGTCAAGCAGATAGGTCTTCGCTTTTTGTGCCAGTGCGCGCGCCACGAACACGCGCTGCTGCTGGCCGCCGGAGAGCGCACCGATCTGGCGGTTTGCGAATTCCGAAAGGCCGACGCGATCAAGGTGCACGCGCGCCTGCTCCCGGTTGGCGCGGCTGACGGGCTTCATCCAGCCGATGCGGCGGTAGAGGCCCATCGCCACCACGTCCAGCGCGGTCGCGGGAAAATCCCAGTCCACGCTCGAGCGTTGCGGCACATAGGCCAAGTCGCCTCGCGCATCCTCGATCGGCTTTCCATGAATGCGGATTTCGCCTTCGGCCGCAGGCACCAGTCCGAGGATCGCTTTCAGCAGCGTGGATTTGCCGGCACCGTTCGGGCCGACGATGGCGAGCAATCCTGTGAGCGGCGCGTCCCAGTTCACGTTCTCGATGGCCGGTCGGCCGTCATAGGCGACGGTCAGGCCTTTCACCGAGAGCGGAGGAATCGTCATTGCTCCCGACGATAGCTGTTCCTTGTCCGGACGCATCAGCAAAGTTCAGCTCACTGGTTCAGCTTGCCCTGCATGCCTCGAGCAGGGGTCTCGACGCCGAAGGCGCGGGCGATGGTGGTGACGTTGTGGTCGAGCATGCCGATCACGGTGCCCTCATAGGTGCCCGGCGCGCCGAGCGCGTCCGAATAGAGTACGCCGCCGATGGCGAGCTTGTGCTTTCGAGCGTCTGCGCCTTCTACAAGCGCGCGCACATTGCGTTCCGGTACAGAGCTTTCCACAAACACTGCGTTCACCTTGCGGGCAGCGACAAGCTGCACCAGCGACTCGATGCGCTTAAGTCCGGCCTCGCTTTCGGTGGAAAGGCCCTGGATGCCTTCGACTTCGAAATCGTAGGCGCGGCCAAAATAATTGAATGCGTCATGCGCGGTTACGAGCACGCGCGACTCCTTTGGCACAGCGGTCAGCAGTTCTCTTGAGTAGTTGTGAATCCGGTCAAGCTCGGCGGTATAGACCTGCGCGCCTTTTTCATAGGCCGCGCGGCCCGGAGCATCGCGCTCGATCAGCGTGTCGCGGATGGCTACGGCGACCAGCTTCCAGAGCTCGGGATCCATCCAGACATGCGGGTCTTTCCGGTCCGGATATTCTTCGTCGGCGAGCAGTCGGCCGTCGGGAATTTTTTCGGCGGCGAACAGGATCGTTTTCGTCTTGCCGAGCAATTTCAGCGTTTCGTTAAGTTGCGCCTCGAGATGCAGGCCGTTCGCGATCACAAGGTCGGCGGCGGAGAGGCGCGCGATGTCGGCGCGGGTCGGGCGATAGGTGTGTGGATCGACGCCTTCGCCGAGCAGGCTCGATACATCCAGGCGGTCACCGCCGATGGCGCGGGCGGCGTCGGCGAGCATGGAGACGGTGGTGACGACGCGCAGCTTGCGTTGTTGCGCGGAAACGTCTGCCGAGCATGCCAGAATCAGCGCGAGCAGGCCGGCCAGCAGAAGGCCTCCAAGCAGGGACCTTGGAAGGATGCGGAAACCGGAGACCATGGTACCTCATGCTATTGCGAACGATTTGCAACAAGATGTAGTGTCGGGACCGATATGTCAATCCGGCAGGGTGAAATTCCGTCGAATGCGTCCGGCGGCCTAATGGCCAAAAAGAATGGGCGGCCCTGGGGCCGCCCATTCGCATTCGGGCCGTCAGCGTTTACCAGTGACCGCGGCGGCTTTCGCGGCGGTTGTGGTGGCTGGAATCGCGCGGGCCATGCCAGCCATAGCCACGGCGCTGATGCTGGCCGCAGCGATACCAGCCGGGACCGTTCCAGCCGAGGGGATAGAAGCACCAGGCGACGGTCTCGGTCATGTCGAGGCCGGTGGTGGCGCCGTTGATGCCGCTGGCGCCGCCGAGCGGGGCCGCATTGGCGTTGGTGGTCACGAGCGAACCGGCGGCGAGGATCGCAGCGGCCGACGCGCAAGTCAGAATGAAGCGATGCATTTTATTTTCTCCCTAAAGTGAATTGGATGCAAGCCAGAAGCTAAGGCCAGCCCGAGTGCTGAACGCGTCCGCTCGTGAAGCGTTCCAGGAATGTTTGCCAAGTCAGATGGTTTTTTCTGTGGCTGAACAAGTGTTCAGAATCGGCGCAGCGTTCGTTTACAACGAACTATGCCTGCAAAAAAAAAGGATCAGCGCGACACTAATTCCCATCCTTCGGGGCTTAGACGTTCCTGGGGAAGGAAGCGGCGCTTGTAGTCCATCTTCGAAGAACCGGAGACCCAGTAGCCGAGATAGACGTAGGGAAGGCCCATACGCTTCGCGCGGGCGATGTGATCGAGGATGATGAAGGTGCCGAGCGAGCGCATCCGTTCGTCGGGATCGTAGAACGAATACACCATCGACAATCCGTCGGAGAGAACGTCGGTGAGTGCCACCCCAAGCAGCTTGCCGCTGCCGCGCTTGTTGATCGCGGTATCCGGTCCGCGCTTGCGATATTCGACGAGCTTGGTGCGGACGTGGCTATCTTCCACCATCATCGAATAATCGAGCACGGTCATATCGACCATGCCGCCATCGGCGTGGCGGTTATCGAGATAGGCGCGGAAGAGGGAATATTGTTCGGCGGTGGGATCGGCGGAGCATTCGGAGCCGATCATGTCTTCATTGGTGGTGAGTACGCGGCGGAAGGCGCGGCTGGGCTCGAACTCTTGCGCGCGCACGCGCACCGAAACGCAGGCACGGCAGGTCTCGCAGGCCGGCCGGTAGGCGATCGATTGTGAGCGGCGGAAGCCGCCATGGGTCAGCAAGTCGTTGACATGCGCCGCACGGTCGCCGACCAGGTGCGTGAAGACTTTCCGCTCCTGCCTGCCCGGCAGATAGGGGCAGGGTGACGGACTGGTCAGGAAGAATTGCGGTGTGTCGCGCGGTTGTTGTGTCACTCTGCTCTGCCCGGATGCCCCGGAATCGTGGACTAGGATCGCGCGACTTTATGGCCGCGTCAAAGATTTCGTGGAGCTGTTTTGCAGGGCTTATTCCGCGCGCAGCCTATTTCCGGCGCAGGCGGGCGGCCCGGTCCTCGTTATTGACGAGAACGGTTCCGGTCAGGAAGTCGTGGGCGAGGCGCCGGGCGGGGTTCAACAGACCCACGATCAGCACCAGCGGCGATAGCGTCGCCATCAGCACGTAGAAGAAGATGACGTGGACTGCGGCGAGCAGGAAATACATCCGGCCGCCGTACCAGGTGCGCATTTCCAGATCCATCGTTCGCATGCCCCAGGTGGCCGAATGCTTTGAGCCCAGGGTTACCGACGTATAGAGCAGCGCCCAGATCACGAAGATCGGCGACAGAATCCAGAACAGCAACCAGCCGAGGCCCAGCGTCACGATGCCAAGTACGAAGATGAAGAAGGCGAGAAGCACAATCGGCCCGAACACAAAGAAGCAGTCGATCAGGAACGCCATGATCCGGCGCGACAGCACGCCGTCGAAATATTCGGGGCTTGTCACCGGATTGAAGAAGTTGGGTTGCTGGCTCGTGCGCGAAGCGTCGGACATGGTTTTCCTCGAATCGTCACTCGCCCATATGGGATGCGCGGACGCATAAACAATATCCGCCAAGCGTAGCACGAAAAAATCCGCCCGGCGTCTGCCGGGCGGATTGCTTGCATAATCAGCGATTCAAGTTGTTGTTGCGCGTAATGGTGAAGCGCGGAAGCTGAAACGGAATACCGCCGCTCGCAGCCAGCCTGCCGCCCAGGAGACTGGCCAGCAGCCCGACCGTGAGTGCCACGAAGCTCGCCAGCGCCGCCACGCTCGCCGATTGCCTTACGCTTTCGGCCATGCGCGGATTGACGTTGCCGGCGTCGATCTGCGCGAAGAGTGCTGCGGCCGGACCCGCCACATGACGGAAGACCGAAGGCGCATTCGCCGCCGCGAACGCCACCATGGCGCTCACGAAGATCAGCGTGAGCGCCCACGCGAGCAGGGCTAGCATCTGCGCCTGCCGGACGTTACGGCCAGCGGCAAAGCCACCCGCCGTGTAACCGCCGGCAAAAGCCGCGACGACCCCGGCCATCGCCCACCAGAAGAAGGCACCCCAGTTCAAGACGCCGGGTGCCGCCCGCGAGGTAAACGTCATCGCGCCGAAGCCCGCGCCGAGCAGGGTGAGCATAATGTGCGCGGCAAGCGCCACGATCATGCCCGCCAGAATTGCGAACCAGGCCGAAGGGCCGGGTGCGGGAAAACTTCCATTCGGATTGTCTGCCATTGACCCCTCCCAAGATTCGGATGCGAAACCATGGGCAATGCGCAGGGCGAAAGGATGTTCGCGGAAAAAAATCGAATATCGGGGAGAATTACGGGCACAAATGCCGCGCACGGCTTTCAAACCGGCTGGAAGCCGCCCGCACCTGATTCGATTCGATGTACGGCATAGCCTTCAGCCTTCAGCGCCTGTTCGATTTTATCAGCATGATTGCGGTCGCGCGTTTCCACGGTGACATCGAGGCGCGCGCCCTTCGCGGGCATATCGAGGAACGTGCGGCGGTGTTCCACTTCGAGGATGTTCGCGCCAAGGCCGCCGAGGAGCGATGCAATGATGCCGAGTGTGCCCGGCTGATCCTGGATCGCGATGCGGAAGCTCACGATGCGTTCCTCGCGTTCCAGTTCGCGCACCATGATGGAGGCGGCGACACGCGGATCGATATTGCCGCCGGAGAGCACAAGCCCCACGCGTTTGCCTTTGAAGCGAGCGGGCTCCGCAAGCACCGCGGCGAGCCCGGCGGCACCGGCGCCTTCCGCCATCGTCTTCTGCAAGGTGAGGAACGCATTCACCGCGCGCTCGATGGTCGCTTCTTCCACGGTGAGGAGGTCCGACACATATTTCTGCACAATCTCGCGCGTGAGCTTGCCCGCGTGTTTTGCGGCGATGCCCTCGGCGATGGTGTTGCCGGCGCAGGGTGTGTTCTTGCGTTTCAGCGCATTGATCATCGAGGGATAGAGCGCGGTCTGCACGCCCACGACTTCGATGCCGGAGTTCATCGCCTTCGCGGCAATCGCCATGCCCGAGATCATGCCGCCGCCGCCGACCGGCACGACCAGCACGTCGAGGTCGGGCTGGTCCTCCAGCATCTCGATGGAAATCGTGCCTTGGCCGGCGATCACCTTTGGATCGTCGAAGGGGTGAACAAGCACCAGCCCGTCCCGCTCGACAAATTCCATCGCACGGGCTTCGGCTTCGGAGAGATTCTCTCCGTGCAGGACGACGCGTGCGCCGTAAGCTTCGGTGGCGGCAATTTTTACATAGGGTGTCGCTACCGGCATCACGATGGTGGAAGCGATACCCAGCTTGCTCGCGAGATAGGCGACGGCCTGCGCGTGATTGCCCGCGGACATCGCGACCACGCCGCGCTTCTTCTCGGCGTCACTCAGGCTCGACAGCTTGATCAGCGCGCCGCGTTCCTTGAACGAACCCGTCGCCTGCAGGTTTTCGTATTTGACGTAGATCTGCGCGCCCGTCAGTGCCGACAGCCGCGGCGACGGCAGCAGCGGCGTGCGCAGGACATTGGCGGCGACGAGTTTATGTGCGGCAAGGATGTCGGCGTGGGTGACGGTTGAATTCATTTTGTTAGAACTAGCACAACCTGCGTTATCCCCGTCACCCTGAGGTGCGAGCGGCACAGCCGCGAGCCTCGAAGGGCCGTTCATCCTTCGAGGCTCGGCGCAAGCTGCGCCTCGCACCTCAGGATGACGGATCAGGCTCAGAGCTTAGTCAACTTCTCCGCCACGCGCGGCGCAAAGTAAGTGAGGATGGCGTCGGCGCCCGCCCGCTTAAAGCCGGTGAGGGTCTCGATCATCGCCTTGTCGCCGTCGATCCAGCCGTTTTGGGCCGCTGCCATGATCGAGGCATATTCGCCGGAGACCTGATAGACGAGCGTCGGCAATCCGAACGCTTCCTTCACGCGCCAGACAATGTCGAGGTAGGGAAGGCCCGGCTTCACCATCAGCATGTCCGCACCCTGTTCGACATCAAGGGCCGCTTCGCGCAGCGCTTCGTCGCCGTTGGCGTAGTCCATCTGGTAGGTGCGCTTGTCGCCCGTCAGCGTCGCATTGGTGCCGACCGCGTCGCGGAACGGGCCGTAAAACGCCGACGCATATTTCGCGGCATAGGACAAAATCTGCGTATCGACGAAGCCGTGTTCGTCGAGCCCCTTGCGGATCGCACCAACACGGCCATCCATCATGTCCGAGGGCGCGACCACATCGGCGCCAGCTTCGGTGAGCACCAGCGCCTGATCGACAAGAATGGCCACGGATTCATCATTGAGAACCCTGTCGCCGGCGATCACGCCGTCATGGCCGTGGCTGGTGTAGGGATCGAGTGCCACATCGGCCACAAGGCCGAGTCCCGGAAATTCTTTCTTGATCGCACGCAGCGCCCGGCAGGCAAGATTATCGGGATTGAGCGCTTCGCTACCGCGCTCGTCGCGCAGTTCGCGGCGCGTGTTTGGAAAAATCGCGAGCGCCGGAATTTTCAGCTTCACCGCGTACTCGGCAACGCGGACAATCTCATCCACCGAATGCCGCTCGACGCCGGGCATCGACGGGATTGCCTCGCGCTTGTTCTCGCCGTCGCAGACGAAGACCGGCCAGACCAGATCGTCAACGGTCAGCACGTTTTCAGCCGCGATCCGGCGCGACCATTCCGCCTTGCGATTGCGGCGCGGGCGAACGGCGAGATCGAGCCGCTCGGCGGCGGCGGGGCGGAGGCGTTCGACTTTGGCTTTGCCTGTGATGGGCGCCATGGCTTTCGTCCGTTTCGCACAGCTTAGCCTAGCGGTGGATGCCCGCTCAAGCGAGCTTCGCCGCCATCGCGCGTTCGTCATCCAGCATGAAATCGCGGGTTAACGGTACCGCGTCGCGCTTCTTCGCGACCAGGATCTGGAAAACCATGTGCGAGCCGTGGAGAAACTCCAGCTCGACGGCGGCCAGATAGAACTCCCACATCCGGCAGAAGCGCTCGTCGTAGATGGCTTTCGCCTTGTCGCGGTTTTTCTCGAAACGCTCGCGCCAGTGCCTGATCGTGTGGGTGTAGTGCACGCGCAGGATTTCGCAGTCGGCGGTCCACAGGCCCTGCCGCTCCACCGCCGCGAACACTTCCGAAAGGGCCGGCACATAGGCGCCGGGGAAGATGTATTTGCGGATGAAAGGGCCGGTGGTGCCGGGCGGCGTGTTGCGGCCGATGCAATGGATAAAGGCGAAGCCGTCATCGGTCAGCAAATCGCGCACCTTGCCGAAATACTCATCGAAATGGCCGATGCCGACATGCTCCATCATACCGACGGAGACGACACGGTCGAACTTGCCTTGCAGGTTGCGGTAATCGATCTCGACAAAATCGACGAGCTTCTCGACGCCGGCCTGCTTCGCATGTTCGCGTGCGGCCTTAAGCTGCTCCGGCGAGACATTGATCGCGGTCACATGCGCGCCGGTGGTTTTTGCGATGAAGATTGCAAAACCGCCCCAGCCGGAGCCGATTTCAGCGACCTTCATGCCGGGCTTCAGTTGCAGTTTGGTGGTGGCGTGAATGAGTTTTTGCTTCTGCGCCATCTCCAACGTGTCGTTTTCCGGATCGCGGAAATAGGCGCAGGAATACTGCATGTCCTTGTCGAGGAAGAGCCGATAGACTTCGGTCGAAACATCGTAGTGATGGCGCGCGTTCTTGGCCGCCTGTCCGACCGGATTCGCCTGATGCCAGCGCCGCAGCCAGAGCCAGAGCTTGCGGATCACGCGCTGCGAGCCGTAACGGGCGAGGGCGGCGCGGTTCACCGAGAACAGCAGGATGAAGTCGCGGACCTTTGATCCGTTTTCGAACGTGAGCGTGCCGTCCATGTAGGCTTCGGCGGCGTACAGCTCCGGATTCCAGACAAGCTTGTTGTAGAGCGACTTGTCATGCAGCCGCATGGTTACGTCCGGGCCCGGCTCGCGTCCGCCAAAGAGATGCAGTTTGCCCTCCGCATCGTAGAGGCGAAGCGTGCCCTTGCGGACGAATTTTTTCATGAGATTGGAGAGAAACCGCACCTTATCCTCGCTTTGTTGCGCGCGGTTTCTTAGCATAATTTGCCGCTGGGCCAGCCCGTTTGCGCCGGAACCGCGACCCGGTTATTCGAGGACGGGGATTAGTCATGGATTTTCACCTGACAGAGGAACAGCGGGCCTTCCAGGAAGTCGCGCGCCAGTTCGCGCGCGACGAGATGATGCCGCGCGCCCGCGAGTGGGATGAGACATCGCATTTTCCGGTCGATACGCTGCGGAAGGCTGCCCAACTCGGCTTCGGCGGCATTTATGTGCGCGAGGATGTCGGCGGCTCTTCTCTTTCGCGCCTCGATGCCACGATCATCTTCGAGGAACTGGCGCAGGGCTGCACGTCAACCGCGGCTTATATTTCCATTCACAACATGGCTGCCTGGATGATCGACGCCTTCGGCGGCGAGGTGCAGCGGAAGAAGTTTTTGCCGAAGCTTTGCACGATGGAGCACTTTGTGAGCTATTGCCTCACCGAACCGGATGCCGGTTCGGACGCGGCGAGCCTCAAGACCAAAGCCGTGCGCGAAGGCGACGAATATGTCCTGAACGGTTCGAAGGCATTTATCTCCGGCGGTGGAACCTCCGACATTTATGTCTGCATGGTCCGCACCGGCGGCGCGGGGCCAAAGGGAATTTCCTGCATCGTGGTGGAGAAAGGCACGCCCGGCCTTTCCTTCGGTGCGCAGGAACACAAACTGGGCTGGAAATCGCAGCCGACCTCGATGGTGATCTTTGAAAATTGCCGCGTGCCGGCGGAAAATCTGATCGGCGTTGAGGGCGACGGATTCAAGATCGCGATGGCCGGTCTCGACGGCGGCCGCCTTAACATCGCGGCCTGTTCGATTGGCGGCGCGCAGTTCTGCCTCGACCGTGCGCTCGACCACATGCGCGAGCGGAAGCAGTTTGGCACGCGTCTCGCGGATTTTCAGGCCCTTCGGTTCAAGGTAGCCGATTACGCGACAGAGCTGGAAGCGGCCCGCCTGATGGTTCGGCAGGCGGCGGCGAAAGTCTCCGCGAAGGAGCCCGACGCCACGCGCCATGCCGCGATGGCCAAACGCTTTGCCACGGATGTTGGCTTCGAAGTGGTGAACGGCTCGCTGCAGCTATTCGGCGGCTACGGATACTTGCGCGATCATCCGGTGGAACGCGTGCTGCGCGATGTGCGCGTGCACCAGATTCTGGAAGGCACCAACGAAATCATGCGCGTGATCGTCAGCCGCGATATGTTGGGGAATTGAGCTTTGGATGATAGGTCTGAAAAAATGCGGCCTGTGAGGCTGCGCTTTACTGCTGGATCGCTCCCGCATGATTTCTGAAGCCGAAATTTTATTCGAACGACACGAAGCATCTGCCGCCGACTTATCCCTCCCCCTGAAAGGGGGAGGGTCGCGAGCGGAGCAAGCGGGGTGGGGGTCGTGCGCGGATCGCGGAGATAGACCCCCACCCAGCTCGCCCGCCATCGCTTTCGCTCCGGCCTCGTACCCTCCCCCTTTCAGGGGGAGGGAATAAGAGTCGGCGCGGTATGCAATCCGAACCCGAAATCCTGTTCGAGCGCAAAGGTGCCGCCGGCATCATCGTGCTGAACCGTCCGAAAGCGCTGAACGCGTTCGGCATGGCGACGGTGCTTGCAATCCGGCCCCGCCTGAAGCTGTGGGCGAGCGATCCTGGTGTCAGCCGCGTCATCATTCGTGCCAACGGCGATCGTGCCTTTGCCGCAGGCGGCGATGTGCGCGCGGTCTACGATCAGCACAAATCCGGAAAGACCGACGACGCGATCGATTTCTGGCGGCAGGAATATCTGATGAATTCCGAGATTCATCATTTTCCGAAACCTTTTATCGCGCTGATCGAAGGCTATGTGATGGGCGGCGGTGTCGGGCTCTCATCGCACGGCGCCTATCAGGTCGCCGGCGACAAATATCAGTTCGCGATGCCCGAAGTTTCCATCGGCCTCTTCCCCGATGTCGGCGGCACATATCTTTTGCCGCGCCTGCCCGGCAAGATCGGGACGTGGCTGGCGCTCACCGGATCGCGCGTCGGCGCGGCGGAGGCGCTTGCATTCGGGCTTGCGACGCACCGCGTCGCTTACGCGGATTTTCCCGCACTCATCGAAGCGCTGGCCGGTGGCGGCGATGTGAGGGGGACGCTTGCCGCGTTCAGCATCGCGCCGGGCGAAAATATGCTCGCGAAATTCCAGTCGCTGATCGACCGCGCTTTTGCCGCCGACAGCGTTGAAGGGATCATGGCCAATCTCGAGCGGGAAGCAAAACGCGGCGGCGACGAGGGCGAGTTCGCGCAGAAGCAAATCGACACAATTCGCACCAACTCTCCGCTCAGCGTGAAGATCGCGCTCGAACAGATGCGGCGAGGGGGATCGATGACCTTCAACGAATGCATGCGCACCGAATTCCGCATCGTGAACCGCGTCGCGCGCGGCCATGACTTCTATGAAGGCGTGCGCGCCATCGTCGTCGACAAGGACAACAAGCCCAACTGGAATCCGGCCTCACAGGCCGATCGCGCGACCGTGCTCTCCCATTTCGAGCCGCTTAAGCCGCCTGCGCGCGAACTGGAGCTTGCATGAGCGTGGTTGATCAGGAGGACCACGAGGGCGATCCGATCGACGCCGCGATCGGTCCGGGTTCGGTTGAGGTCGGTTTATGGCAATGGCGTCTGACCCAGTTCCAGCGCATCGCCGGCGGCTTCATGATTTTGAAGGGCCTGACCTACTGGACGACGCTGCTCGGGGCGGGCGACGGCGAGGGCTCGGCCTTCAGCGAGATGCCGATCGACACGCAGGCGGTCACCATCTTTTTCGCGGTGATCGATCTCATCACCGGGGTGGCACTCTGGCTCGGATCCGGCTGGGGCTCGATGCTGTGGCTGATCATGGCCGGTGTGCAGGTTTTCGCGGATATTCTCGTGACGGAAGTATCCGGCTTCATGGTGCTGCTCACCATGATCCAGCTTCTGTTCGTGGCCGGTTATGTGCTGCTGCGTTTCATGGTGCAGCTCGAGCGTTCTCAACGAAGATAATAGGCGAGGGAGGAAGTCATGGCGAAGATCGGATTCATCGGCCTCGGCAATATGGGACTTCCCATGGCGCTCAACCTCATCAAGGGCGGCCATCGGGTCGCGGGCATCGATCTCAACGCAGAGGCTGTTGCCAGGCTGAAAGAAGGCGGCGGCGAAGCGGGCAAGGATGCCGCGGCCCTCGCGATGGACTCCGATGTGATCGTGACGATGCTGCCGGCGGGCAAGCAGGTGCGCGAAATCTACTTGGGCGTGGATGGCATCATCGCGAAGTCGAAACCCGGTACGCTATTGATCGACTCCTCCACCATCGATGTGGAATCCGCGCGCGCGGTCGCGGCGGAAGCGGAGAAGAATGGTGTGCTGATGGTCGATGCGCCGGTGTCGGGCGGCGTCGGCGGCGCGCAGGGTGGCACGCTCACGTTCATGGTGGGCGGCTCCGACAAGTCGTTCGAAAAGGCGAAGCCGATCCTCGAACTCATGGGCAAGACCATCGTGCACGCGGGTGCCGCCGGAGCCGGGCAGGCCGCGAAGATCTGCAACAACATGATCCTCGGCATTTCGATGATCGCCGTCTCGGAAGCGTTCGTGCTCGCCGAGAAACTCGGCCTCGACAAGCAGAAGCTCTTCGACATTTCCTCGAAATCTTCTGGCCAATGCTGGTCGATGACGACCTACTGCCCGGTGCCTGGACCGGTGCCGACATCGCCCGCGAACCGCGATTACGCCGCGGGCTTCACCGCCGCCATGATGCTGAAGGATTTGAAACTTTCGCAGGATGCGTCGGCATCTTCGGGGGCGAAAACGCCGATGGGTGCGGCGGCCACCAAGCTCTATGAAATCTACGCGGAGTCGGGCGAGTCAGGCCGCGATTTTTCCGGCATCATCCAGTTCATTCGGAATGCCTGATGGTAAGGCCGCGCACCGGACTGGCGTAACGCGGTAAATGACTCGATAAAATCACCGGCCCGTGACAGCCCGTTATCCCGGCTTGGCGCGACATGACGGATCGTTGCCAATTGTGTCGCCCCGGAATGACGCGGAATGTCCCGGTTTGCTGCACGAAGTCCGGCATCGCTCCAACCCGATCCAATCCCTCAACCATTCATCAATGCTGTCTGGTGAGGGAATTTTCATGCTGCGCCGCGAATCCGCGCAAATCCATTTTCATTTAAACCTTCTTTTCCGCGTCTCGGATACAAACGCCACAAGAGCGGGAAACAATTCCGCCTTGGGAAGCAATTTGTGAGGCGTCAAAATGAAAAACGTTGCGCGCGCGGTCGAGGCCGCGGCACCGCGGGAGACCCGGCAGGAACTGGCCTCCCCGTATCTTGAAGCCTTGACGCTCGTCGAGCGCCTGCACCGGCGCTTGCTCGATGTCATCAAGGATGAATTCGATCGTCGCGGACGTTCGGACATCAACAGCGTTCAGGCGCTCTTGCTGTTCAACATCGGCGACAGCGAATTGACGGCCGGGGAGCTGCGCACGCGCGGCTACTATCTCGGCTCTAACGTCTCGTACAATCTGAAAAAGCTCGTCGAGATGGGCTATCTGCATCATCAGCGGTCGCGTCTCGACCGCCGCTCGGTGCGCATCAGCCTCACCGACAAGGGCAAAGAGGTCCACGAGATCGTCAAGACGCTTTACGACAAACACGTCCGCACCCTGGAACAGGTGGGCGGCATCAATTCCACCGACCTGACGGTGCTGAACAAGGCACTGCAGCGGCTGGAACGGTTCTGGACCGATCAGATCCTGTATCGGCTCTGAAGATCAGACTGACCAGTTCCACGAAGAAGTTTCTTGCCAGCTCTGACTTTGAGAGGGCGGAGTTGGTGACCCCGGCGGAAACGCCGGGGCTTTTTCTTTTGAAGAAGCCTGCGTAAAACTTGCTAGGCTTGAGGCTGTTCGAGAACGGAGCCTCCTGTGACTTATCTCGTTATCAAGGCACTGTTGTCCGGCGTTATCGTGATGCTGGTTTCGGAAGTCGCCCGGCGCAGTCCGGGAATTGGCGGGCTGATCGCATCGCTGCCGCTTGTCTCGGTACTCGGCATCATCTGGCTCTGGCGCGACACGGGCGATATTCAGCGCATCGCCGCGCATGCTGAATCGACTTTCTGGTTTGTGCTGCCGTCGCTGCCCATGTTCCTGGTGTTTCCCGCGTTGCTTCGCGGGGGCTTCGGATTCTGGCTGTCACTTTCAGCCTGTTGTCTTCTTACGATGGGCCTTTACGCGCTTACGATTTGGCTTTTGCCAAAGTTTGGGATCGCGCTCTGAGCCATTTCCCGCGCCACACTCCTGCCGCCATATTCGTTAACCATCCAATGTTATTGGGCTGAGGGGTGACTGAGGCTTCTTTGGGGGACCAAAGAGACCCACGCAATGTTTCGTGACCGTTGAAAAGCGGTCAGGGAGCGGGGAACTTGGCTCGCAAATTCACGCATACGATTTCTCGACGCGAACTGGTGGCCGGGCTGGCCGCGACCATGGCAACGGCTGCGCTGCTGCCGCGCTTCGCGCGGGCGCAAAATCTTGACGTACTGAACCAGGGGGCCGAATGGGCGCCGGGATTCGACAGTGGAGCCCGCGCAGCGCCGGTTCGCGGCTCGCGCTACGCCACGCTGACCCAGAGCACGGTGCAGTCGCTCGAAGAAGCGATCAACAATTACTCCATCATCGTGCGTCAGCGCGGCTGGCCGGAAGTTCCTTATGTGCAGCGTCTGCGCGTCGGCACGAGCCATCGTGCGGTGAGCGCAATGCGCGAGCGCCTCATCATCACCGGCGATCTCAATCAGGTCGCCGGGGTGAGCAACGTCTATGACTCCTATACCGAGAGTGCGGTGCGCCGCTTCCAGGCGCGCAACGGTCTGACGCCCGACGGGGTCATCCGCGAATCCACCATCGCCGCCATGAACGTGCCGGCGGAAGTGCGGCTGCGGCAGCTTGAAACGAATATCGTGCGTGTGCGTTCGATGGCGGGTTTTCTCGGCGAGCGCTATGTCGTGGTGAATCTTCCCGCGGCCCACCTCGAAGCGGTGGAGAACGGCAACGCCGTGCTGCGCCATACCACCATTGTCGGCAAGCCGGACCGCGCTTCCCCCGTTCTGCAAGCGAAGATCACCGAAGTGAACTTCCATCCGTTCTGGACGGTGCCCGCGAGCATCGTGCGGAAGGATTTGATTCCGAAGATGCAGCAGGAGCCGGATTATCTCTACAAGAACCGGATCCGCATCTACGACCAGCGCGGACGCGAGTTGGCGTCGAACCAGGTCGACTGGTTCTCCAACGATGCGACCAATTACATGTTTCGGCAGGACCCCGGCGAGCAGAACTCGATGGGCACGATCCGCGTGAACATGCCGAACCCGCATGCGGTCTACATGCATGACACGCCGTCGAAGAATCTGTTCGGCGAGGAATTGCGCTTCCATTCCTCCGGCTGCGTGCGCATCCAGAACATCCGCGATTTCGTGGCGTGGCTCTTGCGCGACGGGGCGGGCTGGACGCGGCAGCATGTGGATCAGGCGATCGCCGCGGGCGAGCGCGTCGATGCCAAGCTCGCGCGTGTGATGCCGGTGTATTGGGTCTATATCACCGCCTGGGCGAACCCCGATGGCGTGGTGCAATTCCGCGACGACGTGTACGGCCACGACGGCCTCGGCATCCGGCCGATGGCGAGCTATCGCGGCTGACGTAAACGACATATTTCCTTCCTAAGCGCGAGTTTTGAATAGATTATTCCCGTCGTTGGGCGGGGATGCGATCATGGCAGCACCAGTGGCGCGACGCGCTGATTTTCTGATGGCGCTGGCCTATGCAACGGACCTCGCGACCGGTCACTCGCGGGATTTTGCGTTGCGCTCCTGCGTGCTCGCGATGCGGATCGCGGATGTTGCGCGCCTCGACGAACAAACGCGCCGCAATGTCTATCATCAGGCGCTGCTTCGTTACATCGGATGCAATGCCGACACGCATCTCCTGGCGGCGGCCTTCGGTGACGAGATCGCGCTGCGCCGCGACCTTCAGCGCATCGATATCGGCAATAAGCCGGAACTTGCGGAAGTGCTTGTCCGCGCGATCACGCGCACTTTTGCCGATGCGCCTCCCGCCGAAATTGCGCGTGCGGTCGAGCGTGGGATGGCCGAAGCGATGCAGGTCAGTGTTCCGATCCTGTCGGGTCATTGCGAAGTTGCGCAAAGGATCGCGGAGCGCATCGGCCTGTCGGACGAGATTCGTGAAAACCTCGGACAGTTGTATGAGCGCTGGGACGGGAAGGGCTTGCCGCGCGGCTTGTTGGGCAATGCGGTCAAGCTGCCCGTCCGCCTCGTCACGCTGGCTCAGGACGCCATCGCGTTGATGGAGGCGCACGGATTTGAGACGATGAAAGAGATGATCGCAAGGCGCGCGGGCGGCGCCTATGAACCGGAGCTGGCTGATCTTTTTCTGAAGCACGCCGAGCAGTTGTTCGAAGGTCTCGACGGTCCCGTAGACCGCGAGACGATCCTGGCGCTGGAACCGATACCCCATGCGGAGTTCGATGAGACGGCCTGCGAGGAAGCCTATCTCGCGCTCGCCGACATGATCGATATGCGGATGCCACACACTTTCGGCCACTCGCGTGCCGTCGCGGCCCTCGCCGGAGCGGCGGGCGCGCGCATGGGTCTTCCCGTGTCTGACATCCGCGCCGCCCGCTGGGCGGCCTACACGCATGATATCGGCGAGCTTGCGATCCCGGTCTCGACCTGGATGCGGGCCGGGACGCTCACCGAACGCGAGACCGATGCGGCGCGCCTGCATCCCTATCATGGCGAGCGTGCACTTGCGGCGCTGGGCGGAGAAGGCAAGGCGGTCGCGGCACTTGTGCTGCGCCATCATGAGCGGCTCGATGGCAGCGGCTATCACCGCTATGCCAAGGCCCAGGATCTTTCGCCCGCGGCCCGCATTCTTGCGGCCGCCGAAACCTTTCAGACAGCGAGGGAAGCACGGCCCTATCGTGCAGCCTTGAGCGATGCGGCCGCGGCCGCAAAACTCCGTAGCGCTGCCCGGGACGGAAAGTTCTGTCCCGATGCCGTGGAGGCGGTTCTTGCCTGTGCCGGTCAACCGGCACGCCGGGAAACCGCCGAGCGGCTGGCCGGGCTGACGCCGCGCGAGATCGAGGTTCTGCGTCTGATCGCGGCCGGGCACACGGCGAAGGAAGCGGCCCGCCTGCTCGACATCGCGCCCAAGACCGCCGACAACCACATCCAGAATCTCTACTCGAAGATCGGCGTCACCACCCGGGCGGCGGCAGCGCTTTACGCGCTCGAGCGGGGCCTGGTGCAGCAGCAAATCTCCGCCGCCTAGGGAATCCTCCTCATGTAGGGGCGGCTTGCTCCCGGCATCTTGCACATCTCGGCCGCACACCGCGGCAATGGCAAGGAGCCGATCCCGAAGTCCCGCCGATCATGAAGGAAGCCGGCCACCTGGGTAAACCGCAAGCGGCTCAGCTCGGCGGCCAGTACAGCGCCTGAACAATCCTTCCCCGACAAAGGAGCAAGCCGATGAAATACGTGATCACCTGGAACGAACGTCCGCAAGGATCGCCGATGGAATACGAGAATGCCCAGAAGCGGATTCTGGAAGTGTTCACCCAGTGGCAGACGCCGAACAGCTTCAAGATCGAGATGTTCGTCATTCGCGTCGGCGACTGGGGCGGCTACATGCTACTCGACTGCGACGAGCCGCTCGCGGTTCACAAGTTCTGCTCGATGCTGCCTTCGTTCGTATTCGAAGCCCGGCCGGTTGTCCCTGTCATGGACGCCGTCCGGGTGGAACTCGAAGCGATTGCATTTCGCGACGGACTCAAAGCCGCGTAAAAATCCGAACGCATGAATTCTTCGTCATGGCCGGGCAAAGGTGTGAAGCGACGTCTTCGCATCAAGCCCGGCCATTTCTTTTTGAAATGGATGGCTTTGATTAGAGCGATGCCGTCTTGGACAATCTCGAAGAATGGGAGCGCACTACCGGGCTTGCGGCCATCTTCAGCCACGAACTCCACGGCTCCGGCGCGATCGTGCCGTTGCTGACCCACACCGGATGCACCTTTCCATCCGCCTGAATCTTACCGATCACGGCGGAAGCACATATTTTGTGCGTTGCGGTGCCCTGAAAATCTTCAAACTGCTCGATCATTTCGACCGATCGAACCCTCGGTAGCGCGTTGCGCGGATCGGCATACCGGCCCATGATCTTTCTTTTATCGAGTCGCGGGCTGGCCTCATGATCGAGAAGCGCCTGGACACCGGCGAAGTCATCATCGAGATGCGGCCCGTTGGGTCCGTGGTCCGGGTGGCGGCGATCGATGTGAAAACCGGCATCGAGGTCGTTGTGATGGGTCCCGCCACCGCCCCTCAAAGGGCGCTTGAGGAACTTGCCATCAACAAGCTGAAAAAGAAGCTTGCAGGCGCATAGCTAGGGGTCCGGCGGATTCCGATACCCTTCATTTTGGGGTTTCGCTATGCTATCCGGCAAATTGGCCGCTGCCCGCAGGGTTCGGGTGGCGGCGTTTCGCGGAAACCGTCTCTGCAAGCCCTGTTTTGGAGTTCCCATCCATGTCACCGACGAATGTCGCGTCGAAAAATCTCGCGGCGGGCGGCTTCTTTTCCGACCGTCTGGAGCAGGCCGACCCGGAGCTTTTCCTCGCGGTGGAAGGAGAACTTGGCCGCCAGCGTCACGACATTGAATTAATTGCATCCGAGAACATTGTGAGCCGCGCGGTGCTCGAGGCGCAGGGCTCGGTGCTCACCAACAAATATGCCGAGGGCTATCCGGGCCGCCGCTATTACGGCGGCTGCCAGTGGGTGGATGTGGCGGAAAATCTCGCGATCGAACGCGCGAAGAAACTCTTCGGGTGCCAGTTCGCGAATGTGCAGCCGAACTCCGGCAGTCAGGCCAACCAGGCCGCCTTCATGGCGATGATGCAGCCGGGCGATACGTTCATGGGTCTGAACCTCGCCGCCGGCGGACACCTTACGCACGGCGCGTCAGTCAACATGTCCGGCAAGTGGTTCAAGGTCGTTCCCTATAACGTGCGGAAGGAAGACCAGCGCATTGACTATGAAGAAGCCGAGAAACTTGCCCGCGAGCACAAGCCCAAAGTGATTGTTACGGGCGGCTCGGCCTATCCGCGCCACATCGATTTCGCGCGGTTCAGAAAGATCTGCGACGAAGTCGGCGCCAAACTCATGGTCGACATGGCGCATTTTGCGGGCCTCGTCGCAGGCGGCGCGCATCCGTCTCCGTTTCCGCACGCCCATGTTGTCACAACCACAACGCACAAGACATTGCGCGGCCCGCGCGGCGGCATGGTGCTGACAAACGACGAGGAGCTTGCAAAGAAGATCAACTCGGCCGTGTTCCCCGGTTTGCAGGGCGGGCCGCTGATGCATGTGATCGCGGCGAAGGCTGTCTCCTTCGCCGAAGCATTACGGCCCGACTTCAAAACCTATGCAAAAAATATCGTCGAGAACGCGAAGGCGCTCGCGGAAAACCTCAAGGGCCACGGCTTTGCGATCACGTCGGGCGGCACCGACACCCATCTGATGCTGGTCGATCTGCGGCCGAAAAATCTCACCGGCAAGGTTTCCGAGCTTGCACTCGGCCGCGCCCGGATCACCTGCAACAAGAACGGCATCCCGTTCGACTCGGAAAAGCCCGCGGTTACTTCGGGCATCCGGCTCGGCACGCCGGCCTGTACGACGCGCGGCTTCGGGGTGAAGGAATTTCAGGAAGTCGGCAACTACATCGCCGAAGTCCTCAACGTGCTTTCGCAGAAGAAAACGGAAGAAGACGCGCTCGTCGAAGAAAACGTGCGCAACAAAGTGGGGAAACTGCTCGAGCGTTTTCCAATCTATCAGTAACGCGCGGGGGCGCGGGGGAGTTTTGTAAATGCGTTGTCCATATTGCGGAAGCATCGATACGCAGGTGAAGGACTCACGGCCGACGGAGGATTCCTCCGTCATTCGCCGCCGCCGCGTCTGTCCGAGCTGCAACGAGCGCTTTACGACGTTCGAGCGCGTGCAGTTGCGGGAAATCACCGTGCTGAAGCGCAACGGCCGCCGCACACCGTTCGATCGCGACAAGCTGATGCGCTCCGTACAGGTGGCACTGCGAAAGCGCCCGGTCGATCCCGAACGCGTCGAGCGCATGGTGTCCGCCATCGTGCGCAAGCTGGAATCGATGGGCGAGAACGAGATCGCGTCCTCGGTCGTCGGCGAACTCGTAATGGAAGACCTGAAGCAGCTCGACGATGTGGCCTATGTCCGCTTTGCGTCGGTCTATCGCAATTTCCGCGAGCGCAAGGACTTCGAGAAAGTGCTCGCCGATCTCGTGCCGGAAGACAGCAATAAGGGCTCCGGCTCTTGACGGCGGCTCCGGTACGCGTGGCCATCGCGCCTGTAGTGGATGAAGCGGAGGACCGGCGGTGGATGGCCGCCACGCTTTCCATTGGCCGCCGCAATCTCGGCCGGACCTATCCCAACCCGGCTGTCGGCGCGATCATCGTGCGGCAGGAAGAGAATGGACCGGTCGTTGTCGGCCGCGGCTTCACCGCGCGTGGCGGACGTCCGCACGCGGAAACCGAAGCGCTGAAGGCGGCGGGCGAGGCGGCGCGCGGCGCCACCATGTATGTGACGCTGGAGCCTTGCGCGCATCTCAGCAAGACGCCGCCCTGTGCGGACGCCATCGTGAAGAGCGGCATCGCGCGCTGCGTTGTGGCGTTGGAAGACCCGAACCCGGAAGTGATGGGTAAGGGCATTGAGCGCATGGAAGCGGCGGGTATTGCAGTGACGGCGGGTATCGGCGCGGAGGATGCGCGCGTCGTCCACGCCGGCCACATTCGCCGGATGCTGGATCAGCGCCCGCATGTCATTCTGAAGATCGCAGTTTCCGCCGATGGAAAGACCGGTCTGAAGGGCCGCAAGCCCGCGCGGATTTCCTGCGACGCTTCTTTTGCGGAAGCACATGTGCTGCGCTCCACCTCCGACGCGATTTTAGTGGGCAGCGGCACGGTGATCGCCGACGATCCGCAGTTGAATTGCCGGCTGCCGGGCATGGATGATCGTTCGCCGGTGCGCGTCGTCCTCGACGGAAAACTGCAAACCCCGCTCGGATCGAAACTGATCAAAACAGCGAAGGAAATTCCCGTCTGGCTGCTCGCGTCGGAAGACGCGCCGCTCGATGCGGAGAAGAAGCTGAAAGCCGCCGGCGCGGAAGTCATCCGCGTGTCGTCCGAACAAGGCCGCATCAACCTGCAAGCCGCTTTGCAGACGCTGGGTGCACGCGGCATCACGCGCCTGCTCGTTGAAGGCGGACCGATCCTTTCGGCGGCACTTCTGCAAAACGATCTCGTGGACGAGGCGATCATCGTGCGCTCGCCCAATGCGCTTGGGGACGATGCGATCAACGCGCTCGAAGGCCTGCCGCTGGAGGCGCTTACGGACTCGCCCAGGCTCAAGATCATCGAGCGCCGCATGGTCGGCATCGACAGCTTGATGCATCTCTTCAGGAGCTGACATGTTCACAGGTATCGTCAGCGATGTAGGCACGCTGCTCTCCGCCGAGGTGAAAGGGGGCGTGCGCCGGTTGCGGATTGCGTCGAGCTATCCCGCTCGCGGCATCGCGCTCGGCGGGTCCATCGCCATCGACGGCATCTGCCTAACGGTTGTTGCCAGGAAAGCGCGCGGCAAGGGTAGCTGGTTCGAGGTCGAGGCGGGCAAGGAGACACTCGCCCTCACTAGCGCCGGCCGCTGGCGGCCGGGCAGGAAACTCAATCTCGAACGCGCGCTGAAAATGGGCGACGAACTCGGCGGGCATCTCGTCACCGGGCACATCGATGGCGTGGCAAAAGTTCTCTCCCGCCAGAACTTCGGCAAGACTTCGCGGTTCACCTTGCGGGCGCCGAAGGAACTCGCCCGCTTCATCGCCCGGAAAGGCTCGGTTGCGCTCGACGGCATTTCGCTGACGGTGAACGGCGTGAAGGGTGCTGAATTCAGCGTCTTCATCATTCCACACACGCTGAAATCGACGCATTGGCATGGGCTGAAACCAGGCGATCCCGTCAACATCGAAGTCGATCTGATGGCGCGCTACGCCGCTCGCCTTGCCGAAGGCAAAGGCACAAGATAATACGTTTGCCATACTATGCACATCGTAGTATCAGGGGCGTATGATCAAGTCCTGGAAGAACAGTACAGCCAGGCGTTTTGCCGAAACTGGCAAGGGTTCGTTTTCGGGACTGGATCGGGAGAGGGCGATTGAGTTGTGGAACATGCTCGATGCTGCTCCGTCTCTCGGCGTTATCAGTCCTCTGAAAAGCGTTGGACTGCACAAATTGAAAGGCGGCCGAAAAGGAGAGTGGGCAATCACGGTCAACGGCCGTTGGCGGATATGCTTCCGTTTCCGCGATGGAAATGCCCACGATGTTGAAATCGCCGACTACCATCGAGGCTAAATATGATCAGGATCCATCCAGGCCGTCTTCTTGCGCGTGAAATGCTTGCACGGAATTTGACGGCAAATGCGTTGGCCCTGCGGTTGCGAGTGCCAGCGAACCGAATTTCCGAGATTGTCAGCGGCCGGCGTGGTATTTCGCCGGAGACGGCTCTTCGTCTTGGCCGTTATTTTGGCACGGGCGCCGAGTTATGGAGCCGCATGCAGGCGGACTATGATCTACAACAGGCTGAGCAGTTGCATGGCAAGGCTATCCGCCGCGAAGTCGATGCGGCCTGACCGCATATGAACCAGCCCGCCCAGAAGCGCCGCAGCGACGAAACGACGATCCTCGGTGCGCGTGTGCTTCTGGTTGAGGCGCGCTTCCATGAAGCGATCGCCGACGAACTGGTGGCGGGAGCACTCGACCGGCTGGATACGGCGCGCGTGAAGGTGGAGCCGGTCCGAGTCCCGGGCGCGCTGGAAATTCCGATTGCAGCCGCGATCCGCCTGCAGGCGGCGCTGGAAGCAGGGCTGCCGTTCGACGGCGTGGTGGCGCTCGGCTGCGTCATTCGCGGCGAAACGGAGCACTTTGAAATCGTCTCGCACCAGTCGGCGCGCGCGTTGATGGATCTTGCCGTCAGCCGCCGGATCGCGCTCGGCAATGGCATCCTCACGGTGGACACCGAGGAACAGGCCTGGGCGCGGGCACGCCGCAACGAGGGCAATGCGGGTGCGGCGGCGGCCTCGGCGGCACTCGCATTGATCCGTATCGCGCGATCGACGACGCGCGCATAATCGGTCATGACCAGCGAAAAACTCATCAAGCGAAGTGCGGCCCGGCTCGCGGCGGTGCAGGCGCTCTATCAGATGGATGTCGCCGGCAGCTCGCTCACGGATATTTTCGCGGAGTTCGAAACCTACTGGATGGGCCGCGAGGTCGAAGGCGAGAAATATGCCGAAGCGGAAGCCGCTTATTTCCGGGACATTGTCGGCGGGGTGCTGCGAGAGCAGCGCACGCTCGATCCGCTGGTGGACGATGCCTTGCGAAACGGCTGGCCGCTGAAACGTGTCGAGGCGGTGCTGCGCGCGGTGTTGCGGGCAGGCGCCTACGAACTCGTGCACCAGGCGAAAGTACCCGCGCGCGTGGTGATCAGCGAGTATGTCGATGTCGCGGGAGCCTTCCTCGACAAGGACGAGACCGGCATGGTGAATGCCGTCCTCGACCAGCTCGCACGCAAGGCACGGGACGGGGAGTTTTCGAGCCCCGCAGGTTAAGTTTCAATGTCATGTCCGCGCAAGCGGACGATCCAGTGTTCAATGCAAGAATTGAATTCTCGGCTTACAATGTGCCAGTGACTACTGGATGCCCGCTTTCGCGGGCATGACAACGAGAAAAAAGTGAACAAAAAGCCCAAACCTTCCCGCGAAGACCTGCTGATCGCGAAATACTTTCGCCCGCTTGCGAATGACCCGGGCGTGCTCGGGCTGCTCGACGATGCAGCGTGGCTGTCGCCGCCCGCCGGACACGATCTCGTGGTGACCGCCGACATGGCGGTCGCGGGCGTGCATTTCTTCACGGACGATCCGGCGGACGCCATCGCGAAGAAGGCGTTACGCGTGAACCTCTCCGACCTTGCGGCCAAGGGAGCCTTTCCGCTCGGCGCGCTGCTTTCGGTGTCGCTGCCGGAGAACACCGGCGAGGAATGGCTCGCGAAATTCGCGCAAGGGCTGGGCGAGGATTGCGACGCCTTCCGGTGTCCGCTGCTCGGCGGCGACACGACGCGCACGCCTGCTTTGTTGACCATTGCGATCACCGCGATCGGTGCCGTGCCTTCGGGGGAAATGGTGAAGCGTTCCGGCGCGCGGGCGGGGGACGTGATCGTTGTCAGCGGCACGATCGGAGATGCGGCGCTCGGCCTGAAACTACGCCGCGATCCGGTGAACCCCGCGTTCGCGAACCTCGCCCCCGCGCTGCGCGGGCATTTGCTCGACCGCTATCTTTTCCCGCGTCCGCGCAACGGGCTTGCGGTCGCACTTCGTGAATTTGCCCATGCGGCACTCGATATTTCCGATGGCCTCGCGGGCGATGTGGCGAAACTCGCTTCTGTATCAGGCGTGCGTGCGGTGATCGAATCCAAGCGCGTTCCATTTTCCGATGCGGTGCGCGCGGCCATCGCGAACGAACCTTCGCTGCTGGAGGTTGCGCTCACCGGCGGGGACGATTACGAGATCGCGGCTGCGGTGCCGGAAGATGCGCTGAAGCCGTTTCAGGACGCCGCGAAAAAAGCGAGCGTCGATCTGACGATGATCGGCCGGCTGGAAGCGGGCGAGGGGATCATCGTGCTCGATCCCGAAGGCAAGCTGATGCAGCTCCAGCAGCTTTCTTTCAGTCATTTCTGATACGTTGAACGCCGCCGGTTTCCATGTATTTTTATTCGCAATTTTAGAGGTGGTATTTCATTTGTTTTGGCGATCACCCGCACCGGAAATTCTGGAGCCGAAGAACAGAGGCGGCTCGGTCGAGCACTACTATCATTTCGTTTACGGGGCGTTGGTTCCGCTTGCTGAGTTTTTCTCAGCGAAAGATTTCAAGAAGAGACTGCGTTTCACCAGAAGCTGCGGACCGCTCACACGGCATATCGTCGAATTGAAGTTTGACAATTTGGTCGTCGTTGAGAAGAGCGCCATCCCGCGGTTGAAGCAGGACTACCGTTCAATCGAACTTCCCGGATATGACGGAGGACGTTTTTACCACACCATCTCGCTTGCCCGAACGCGAGATTTTATGCTTGAGCGATTAAACCTGGAAAATTCGAAGCCGACGCCCAAGGTCGTAATCATCGACCGCGGCACAAGCGATCCATTTTATCAGTCGCGTGAAGCCGATATTCCCACCAGCGCCAATCTCCGTCGTTCGACTCCCAATATGCACGAGATGGTCGCTGCCATGCGGGATCTCGGGACCGATGCCGAACTATTCAAGACAGAGTCGATGACGCTTTCAGAGCAGGCACGGCTCTTCAGGAATGCGGATATGGTGATTGGTCAGCACGGTGCCTCCCTGACCAATGCTCTCTGGATGCGGCCCGGCTCCAAAGTGATCGAGATCACTTCCCGTCAATTCGACAAGTCTTTCTATAATCAGCGCACTTTGCTTGGCTTGCCCTATTTGCTCGTTCCGCAAGCTTCGGATCATGCGCCCGTTGATATTCCGGCGGTATTGCAAGCGGTAAAGCAGCTAAACGCGTAGTGCCCATTGTTTCTGAACACAGAGCGTTTTGAACGCAAAATCCGGCTGATCCCTGTAATGGAAACAATCCCGAATGGGCCGCCGTTAAGTTGAAGGCGACATACAGAGATTCTTGGCGTCTTGCAGCGTCTCCTGCGATTCGCGCCTCTACATGGGGGAAGCCGGGGATCGCCACCCGCCCTAGCGCCTCGTACCCCGTTTTAAGCGCAGAACACTACAACCCCGGGCGGAATGCCGCTGCGGGAACATCCTCTATTGGACCGCCGGAGCATTGCGTCACGGGGCCGGTTTTGGCATGGTCCGCGCCGCTGCGGACCCCCGGGGGGAATGGTCCGGGACGCGGGCCGCGCTTCGCGCGCCGGCGGGAATCCGATCCCTGAACAATCGAATTTTCGAGGTAGCTATGCTTGCTCTCTGGCTCATCATTTTTTGCGGCCTGGCGGCGATTGCTTATGGCGTCTGGGCAACCCAGTCGGTCATGGCGGCCGATGCCGGCAATGCCCGCATGCAGGAAATCGCGGGCGCGATCCGCGAAGGTGCGCAGGCTTATCTCCGCCGCCAGTACATGACGATCGGAATGGTCGGCGCGGTCATCTTCCTGATCGTCGGCTATTTCCTGGGCTGGCTCGTCGCCATTGGATTTCTGATCGGCGCGGTGCTGTCGGGTGCGGCGGGCTTCATCGGCATGAACATTTCCGTGCGTGCGAACGTCCGCACCGCGCAGGCCGCGACGAAATCCCTCGCGGAAGGCCTTGAGCTTGCGTTCAAGTCCGGCGCCATCACCGGCATGCTCGTCGCCGGCCTCGCGCTGCTCGGTGTCGCGGTCTACTACATGATCCTCACCGGACCGCTCGGCTTTGCGCCGAACAACCGCGTCGTGATCGACGCGCTCGTGGCACTCGGCTTTGGCGCTTCGCTGATCTCGATCTTCGCCCGTCTCGGCGGTGGCATCTTCACCAAGGGAGCTGACGTCGGCGGCGATCTCGTCGGCAAGGTGGAAGCGGGCATCCCGGAAGACGATCCGCGCAACCCCGCCACCATCGCCGACAACGTCGGTGACAACGTCGGCGACTGCGCCGGCATGGCGGCGGACCTGTTCGAGACTTATGCGGTCACGGTCGTCGCCACGATGGTGCTCGCCGCGATCTTCTTCGCGGGTCAGCCGATCCTCGGCTCGATGCTGATCTATCCGCTTGCGATCTGCGCGATCTGCATTCTGACCTCGATCGCCGGCACCTTCTTCGTGAAGCTTCCGGCCAATCAGTCGATCATGGGCGCGCTCTATCGGGGCCTCATCGCTTCCGGAATCCTGTCGATTGCGGGCCTTGCGATCGTCACGCACTTCACGATCGGCTTCAACAGTCCGATCAAACAGGCGGACGGTGTCACCTTCACCGGCCTGTCGCTGTTCTATTGCGGCCTCGTCGGTCTCGCCGTTACGGCACTCATCGTCTGGATCACCGAATACTACACCGGCACCAATTTCAGACCGGTGAAATCGATCGCTTCATCTTCGGTCACCGGCCACGGCACCAACATCATCCAGGGTCTCGCGATCTCGATGGAATCGACGGCATTGCCGGCGATCGTCATCATCGCGGGCATCATCGTGACGTTCAAACTCGCGGGGCTGTTCGGCATCGCGATCGCCGTCACCACGATGCTGGCGCTCGCGGGTATGATCGTCGCACTCGACGCGTTCGGCCCGGTTACGGACAACGCAGGCGGCATCGCCGAGATGGCGGGCCTTCCGAAGGAAGTCCGCAAGTCCACGGACGCGCTCGACGCGGTCGGCAACACCACGAAGGCCGTCACCAAGGGTTACGCGATCGGCTCCGCCGGTCTCGGCGCGCTGGTGCTGTTCGCAGCCTACACATCGGACCTCAATTTCTTCATCGCGAACGCGAAGCAGTATCCGTACTTCCAGGGCGTGAAGCTCGACTTCTCGCTGTCCAATCCCTACGTCGTCGCGGGCCTGCTGTTCGGCGGTTTGCTGCCGTATCTCTTCGGCGCCATGGGCATGATGGCGGTCGGACGCGCTGCCGGCTCCATTGTCGAGGAAGTGCGCCGCCAATTCCGCGAAAAGCCCGGCATCATGAAGGGCACGGACAAGCCGGACTACGGCCGCGCCGTCGACCTGCTGACCAAGGCCGCGATCAAGGAAATGATCATTCCGTCGCTGCTGCCGGTGCTCGCTCCGATCTTCGTGTATTTCGTGGTGTTCTTCATCGCGGGCAAGAGCCAGGCCTTCTCGGCGGTCGGCGCGATGCTGCTCGGCGTGATCGTCAACGGTCTGTTCGTCGCGATCTCCATGACCTCCGGCGGCGGTGCATGGGACAACGCGAAGAAGTACATTGAGGACGGCCACTACGGCGGCAAGGGCTCCGAGGCGCACAAGGCGGCGGTGACCGGCGACACGGTCGGCGATCCCTACAAGGATACGGCTGGTCCGGCGGTGAACCCGATGATCAAGATCACGAACATCGTGGCGCTGCTGCTGCTCGCTGTCCTCGCTCACTAGACTTTTCATTGGAGCATGATCTTTTCCGAAAACCGGCAGCCACTTTTCGGGATCATGCTCTAAGCAGAGCCTATAAAATCAAGCGGCCCGTGCTCAGGCGCGGGCCGTTTTCGTTGAAAGGATAGGGGATTGTCAGTTCTGTTTGCCGACGCCGAGCAGACCGCCGAGAATCTGGCGCACAAGGCTGAGATCCTGGCCGCCGGTCGGGGTCGTGCGGCTGACGAAATCGAACAGCTTGCCGTCCTGCACGCCGTAATTGGCGATCTGCTTCACGCGGCGATCTTGGCCGAAATAGACGGCGAGCACGCGCTGATCGATGACTTCAGGATTCATGAACGCCACTTTGCGTTCGGTCTTCTGCGAGATGTAATAGAAGACTTCGCCGCTCACCGTTGCGATGGTGGAGGGGCTTCCGAGCACCAGCAGCACCTGCTCCTGGCTGGCGCCCACCGGCACCTGGTCGAGGGCCGTCTGATCGAAGACGTAGCCGCGCTGGTAGGTGCTCGCGAAGCAGCCGGAAACAAGCAGCGAAAGCGCCAGCGCCGCCGCGATACGGTGGGTTTTGCGGATTGCGGTCCTGCTGTGCGATATTGGAAACAATCCGGCGCTCATGAAACTGTCTCGGGCCAACGTGCCTGTCGCGAAATTGCGCCTCAACTAACCCGCGCGCTCCCCGAACGCAACGCGGTCCGTCTCAACGACTGGTGGAGCTAGATCATGCTTCTGCGTTCCAGCCGGCGTCAGGCTCGACGAGAGACCATTGAGCGTCTCTATGGCGCTATCGTGGCGCAGTCGCGTTTACCAAGTTTTTATACGGATTACGCCGTGCCCGACACGGTGGAGGCCCGTTTCGATCTTCTCGTGCTGCATGTGCATCTCGTATTCCGACGGCTCGCGGAAGGCGATGTCGCGTCGCGTGAAATCGGCCAGCTCGTTTTCGACTACTTTATTTCCGACATGGATGCTGCCGTGCGCGAAATCGGCACGGGTGACATGAAGGTGCATAAGAAAATGCGCGATCTCGGCGAGGCTTATTACGGCCGGGCAAATGCCTACGATGCGGCACTCAAGGAGCAGGGCGAGGCCGCACTCGCTTCGTCGCTGGAGCGGAACATCTACGGCGGCATCGAAGCTAGCCCTGCCGCGGTTCAGCGTCTCGCACACTATGTAAAAGCGGCGGTCGATGGACTGGCGGCGCAGGATGCCGCCGCGATCGCGGGCGGGGTGTTGGCGTTTCCCGATCCTGAAAAGGTTGCCCCATGACGGACGAGATTCCCTGGTCGCATCCAGTTGTCGTTGCCGATTTGCGGAAGGAGAGCACCGAATTCCGCCTGTCGCCGGACGAAGCTACGCGCGCGGCCCTTGCCGATTTCGCTGACGTGATCGCGGTGCCGCAGCTTTCCGCGATCTTTCAGGTAAGGCCGACGCCCGACGGCGGCGCGCTGGTGGAAGGCACGGTTGAGGCGACCGTTACACAGGAATGCGTGGTGTCTCTCGAACCTTTCGACAACAAGGTATTCGAGGAAGTCTCGCTGCTTTTCGTGCCGGAAGGTTCTGTCGTTGCGGGCGCGGAACCGGCCGATCATGAAATCGAAATCGATCCGCCGGAGCAGTTGACGAACGGTGCGCTCGATCTTGGCGTCATTGCCGCCGAGTTTCTGGCGCTCGGAATCGATCCCTATCCCCGGAAACCGGGAGCCGTATTCCAGGCGCCGGAAGTGGGCGCACAGCCTTCCGCATTCGCGGCACTGGAGCAGTTAAAACGCGGAAAAGACGAGGAAAAAGGCTGAACCCAGATGGCGTCCTGCCGCTGTTGTTTCCCCGCCATGAACCGCTATTGTCCCCCGGCTCCGGCGTGCGGCCGGGGATTCCACCGCAAACGAGGCTCTGGCCGTCTGGCCGTTGTATCTGAATGACCAAGCCGGTTCGGATTGCGCTTGACGCGATGGGCGGCGATTTCGGCCCGGACGTGGTCCTTCCCGGGGCCGAGCTTGCCGCCATCAACCGCACCGATACCGAATTCCTGCTGTTCGGCGACGAGGCGAAATTGCGCCCGCTGCTCGACCGGCAAAAGCACCTGAAGCAGCGCGCGAAAATCGTTCACACCCCGGTCGCCGTCCGGATGGGCGACAAACCGAGCAAGGCGTTGCGTGAGGGCCGGCGCAATTCCTCAATGTGGCTGTCGATCGATGCCGTCCGCAAGGGCGAGGCGGATGTGGCCGTATCGGCCGGCAACACCGGCGCGTTGATGGCAATGTCGAAAATCTGTCTGAAGATGATGCCGGGCATCGAGCGCCCGGCGATTGCCGCCGTCTGGCCGACTATACGCGGCGAAAGCATCGTGCTCGATCTCGGCGCCTCCATCGGTGCGGATAAAAATAATCTCGTCGATATGGCGGTGATGGGCGCCGCGACGGCGCGTATCCTGTTCGATCTCGAACAGCCTACGATTGGATTGCTGAATGTCGGCGTCGAGGAAATGAAGGGCGTCGAGGAAGTGCGCGAGGCGGGACAAATCCTGCGCGAGCTGAACTCGAAGGATTTTATCTATCATGGCTTCGTCGAGGGCGACGACATTGGCAAGGGCACCGTAGACGTGGTGGTGTCGGAAGGTTTTTCCGGCAACATCGCGCTGAAGGCGGCCGAAGGTACTGCGAAACAGATCAAAGAATATCTGCGCGCGGCGATGATGCGGACATGGCGCGCCAAGATCGGTGCGTATCTTGCCCGCGACGCGTTCCGTGCGGTGGCGGACAAAGTCGATCCCCGCAAGGTGAACGGCGGCGTGTTCCTCGGCCTCAATGGCATTGTGGTGAAAAGTCACGGCGGAACCGATGCGGAAGGTTATGCGCACGCGATCGATGTGGGCTATGACATGGCCCGGCATGAACTGCTCGCGCGCATCGCTTCCAGCATTGCCAATTCCGAGGCATTCATGAAAAAGAACCTCGCAGAACAGGCGGCATCGTGAGCAAGTTGCGTTCAGTGGTCAGGGGCGTGGGCGGTTATCTTCCGCCAAAGACCGTCACCAATAAGGAACTCGCCGAGCAGGTCTCGACCTCCGACGAATGGATCGTGCAGCGCACGGGCATTCGCGAGCGGCACATCGCGGCCAAGGACGAGATGACCTCCACACTCGCCATCAACGCGGCGAAGGCCGCACTCGCCGATGCCGGCATGACGGCGGCGGATATCGACCTGATCGTGCTCGCCACCTCAACACCGGATCAGACCTTTCCGGCAACCGCGGTCACGATCCAGGCGGAGCTGGGCATCACGCGGGGTGCGGCGTTCGACGTGCAGGCGGTGTGCTCGGGCTTCATCTTTGCGCTCGCGACGGCGGACCGCTACCTGCAGTCGGGCGATTTCAAATGCGCGCTGGTGATCGGCGCGGAAACCTTTTCCCGCATCCTGGACTGGACCGACCGCACCACCTGCGTTCTGTTTGGCGACGGGGCGGGGGCGGTCGTGCTCGAAGCCGTGGAGCAGCCCGGCGAAAAGACCGATCAGGGCATCCTCACCACGCGCCTGCGTTCCGATGGCCGCCATCGGAACAAGCTCTATGTGGATGGGGGGCCTTCCTCGACCGGAACGGTCGGCCATCTCCGCATGGAGGGCAAGGAAGTCTTCAAATACGCGGTCGGCGCGATCACCGACGTGATCGAGGATGCCTTTCGGGTGACGGGCTATACGGCCGACGACATCACCTGGTTTGTCCCGCATCAGGCCAACAAGCGCATTATCGATGGCAGTGCCCACAAGCTGGGCATCGCCCCCGAAAAGATCGTCATCACGGTCGACAAGCATGGAAATACGTCCGCCGCGTCCATTCCGCTCGCTTTGGCGCAAGCCCGGACCGACGGAAGGCTCAAGAAGGGCGATCTCGTATTGCTGGAAGCAATGGGTGGCGGCTTCACCTGGGCTTCGGCGCTCGTCCGCTGGTGAGGACCGACCTGTAACAATTGTGCGTGGCGTCCATGACACACCCGGCCGCAAATGGCGGGACGCCGTTGACCGCCCTGTCAGCCCCGAATATCGTTTGAAAACAGAAACATAAAAGCACCTGTCGAGGCGGCTGGGGGCTGCAATGACGCCGAAGACACTAACTCGCGCGGACCTGAGCGAAGTCGTCTATCAAAAGGTTGGCCTGTCGCGCACGGAGTCGGCTGCACTCGTCGAACTCGTATTGCGCGAACTGACCGACACACTGGCGCGGGGGGAGAATGTAAAACTCTCCTCGTTCGGTTCGTTCATCGTTCGCAACAAGGGGCGCCGCATCGGACGCAATCCGAAAACCGGCGAGGAGGTTCCGATCGAGCCGCGCCGCGTGATGGTGTTCAAGCCGTCCAACATCCTGAAGTCGCGCATCAACGACCGGGCCGACGGCAAGAAGCGTTGAGTGCTGCTGGCCTAACGCGGGCCGCAACACACCATCGTATACGTGGGGATCGCCGCGCGCAGGGTGCCGGCGCGTGGGCCATCGGTTAAACTCCGTACGCGAATCGATATACGTGCCCGCACGCCGGATTGCTGGTCCGCCGATTGGAGCTTCCGTGGAGAAAGGCCCCGACGCCTTCCGCACCATCAGCGAAGTCGCCGAAGACCTCGGCCTGCCGCAGCATGTGCTCCGTTTTTGGGAAACGCGCTTCGGCCAGATCAAGCCGCTGAAGCGCGGCGGCGGGCGGCGCTATTACCGGCCGGACGACGTCGAACTCCTGCGCGGCATCCGCCACCTTTTATACGGGGAGGGCTACACGATCCGCGGCGTGCAGCAGATCCTGCGCGAGCAGGGTGTGCGCCATGTGCAGTCGATCGGGCTTGCGGTCGAGGCGGAGGACGCGGGCAAAATTTCCCACTCTGCACCGGCCCTAGCAGACACGGGCCGCGTCGCAGAGGAAGAACCCGGTGAGCCGGGCGCGCGCAGCCGCAGCGGTCTGATCGATCTACTGCCGTCGCTGCGGCCCGGCCGTCCAGCACCCGAATTGCCGCGCGTGGTGGAGATGCCGGTCCCGCAGCCTGCGCCGCCGAAGGAAACGGACGAGAACATGCCGCCGTTTCCGTTCCGCCGCTCGCAAGGTCCGATCCGTCCTGCGGAGCCTGTGCCGCCCCCGTTTTTAATGCGGCACGCACCTGCTCCGGAAACTTCCGCCGCCCGTTCTGCTCCCGCAAAGCCGGTTGTGCCGGCGGCACCGGCACCCGTGCCGGCGGGCGCAAAGTTTTCCCCGGAGGCGGTGCGGCTGTTAAAGTCCACGCTGTATGAACTCGGCGAATGCCAGCGGACGCTGGACGCCGCGCGGCGCAAGAGTTCCTGATTCCAGCGCGGACCTGCACGCCGGACAGCGGCAGTCCGCCGCTTACACCGTAAGCCGCAGCAACCGGTTCGAGGCAGCATGAGTCATTCCGCGCAGCAAACGAATTCGGAATTCCCTGCCTTTGTTGCGCCTTATGCCGCCGACGATGTCGAGATCGCCCGTAGGCTGCTTCGCGACACACGCATGCCGGCGGCCGATGCGGAGCGGGTAAAAGAACACACGCGCGAACTCGTCACCGCGATCCGCGCGGAGACTGGAGCGTTCGGTGGCATCGAGGAATTGCTGCGCGAATATTCGCTCTCCACCAAGGAGGGCCTTGCGCTGATGGTGCTCGCGGAAGCGCTGCTCCGCGTGCCGGACGCCGCCACGGCGAACCGCCTGATCGAGGACAAGCTCGGCTTTGGCGATTTCATCCACCATGAGGCAAAGTCGAATGCACTGCTGGTGAACGCGTCGGCCTGGGCGCTGGGTGTCGCTGCGAGCATTGTAAAGCCCGAGGACCAGCCCGACAGCATCATCGTACTGCTTGCAAAACGTCTTGGGCTTCCCGCGCTGAGGCTGGCGACGCGGCAGGCGATGCGCTTGCTCGGCAATCATTTCGTTCTGGGGCAGACCATCGAGGATGCGCTGAAGCGTTCGCAGTCCGGCGGCGGTGAAGCGTACCGATATTCCTTCGACATGCTGGGGGAGGGCGCGCGCACAGCGGAGGACGCCAAACATTATTTCGATTCCTACGCGCACGCCATCGAAGCGATCGGCCGGGCGGAAACAAAACAGCGCTTGCCCGAGCGCGGGGGTATTTCCATCAAACTCTCGGCGCTGCATCCGGTTTATGAGGCGCCTAACCGGGAGCGCGTGCGGTCCGAACTTTCGCCGCTTGTGCTCGAACTTGCGCGTCTCGCAAGGTCCTTCGAGCTGAACTTCACCATCGACGCGGAAGAGGCCGACCGGCTTGAACTTTCGCTCGATATATTTCGCGCGGTGCTTTCGGACCGCGCGCTCGCGGGTTGGGAAGGATTCGGGCTTGCGGTCCAGGCGTATCAGAAGCGTGCACGCGAAGTGATCGAATGGACTGCCGATCAGGCGCAGGCGCTCAACCGCCGTCTGATGGTGCGGCTGGTGAAGGGCGCCTATTGGGATACGGAGATCAAGCGCGCACAGGAGCGGGGTCTTCCCGACTATCCGGTATTCACCCGCAAGGCGATGACCGATCTGAATTACACCGTGTGCACGGAATTGCTGCTGTCGAAGCGTAACCGGATTTTCTCGCAGTTCGCCACGCATAACGCCACGACGGTCGCCTCCGTGATCGTGCTTGCCGGAGGTGTGGAGGGTTACGAATTCCAGCGCCTGCACGGCATGGGCAATGCCTTATACAGCCACCTGCTTAAGTCGATGCCGGGTGTAGCGTGCCGGACCTATGCTCCGGTCGGCAGCCACAAGAACCTGCTGGCTTATCTCGTGCGGAGGCTTCTGGAGAACGGCGCCAACTCGTCTTTCGTTTCGGAGACGGCCGATCCGTCCGTGCCGGTGGAGCGGCTGCTGCGATTGCCCGCTGAAATCATCGGATCGCCGGAACACGCGCGGCATCCGAATTTGCGGCTTCCCGCCGAGCTATTTGCACCGGCACGCAGAAACTCCGCAGGAATCGAATTCGGTCATCGTACTTCCGTCGATCGTCTTGTCGCGGAAATGGACCGCAGCGTAGGCGGGATGCGTGCTTGTCCGATCATTGCCGGAAAGGAAACCGAGGGGGCAGCAAGGGAAAGCGAAAGCCCTATTGGAAAATCCGCTGGAATGTGGCGCGTGCTTGATGCGCGCATCCAGCATGTCGATGCGGCATTCGCTTCGGCTGCAAGGGGCTTTACGCAATGGAGCAATATAGCTGCCGCTGATCGGGCCGCTGCGCTCGATCGGACGGCTGATCTTCTGGAAGCGCGCCGCGGACGTTTCCTGCATCTCCTGCAAATCGAAGACGGCAAGACTATCGACGATGCGGTGTCTGAGGTGCGCGAGGCCGTTGATTTCTGCCGGTACTACGCAGCCGAAGCGCGGCGGCTGCTGGGGATCGATACGCGGATGCCCGGTCCGACCGGCGAGACGAATATTCTCGCCTACCGGGCGCGCGGAATTTTCGTGGCGATTTCGCCTTGGAATTTTCCGCTCGCGATTTTCATGGGTCAGGTGACTGCGGCGCTCGCTGCCGGTAACGCGGTAATCGCAAAGCCCGCCGAGCAGACGCCGGTGATCGCCTTTGAGGCGATCCGGCTTCTGCATGAAGCGGGCGTACCTCCCGAGGCACTCCAATTCGTTCCGGGCGACGGCAAGACCGGCGCGCAGCTGGTCGCGCATGAGAAAACAGCAGGTGTCGTGTTCACCGGCTCCACGGAAGTGGCGCGGCTGATCAACCGGTCGCTTGCCGCGAAGGACAATGCGATCGTTCCGCTGATCGCCGAGACAGGCGGCATCAACGCAATGATCGCCGATGCGACGGCACTCCCGGAACAGGTGGCCGACGATGTGGTCAGCTCGGCATTCCGTTCGGCCGGGCAGCGCTGTTCGGCCTTGCGGTTGCTTTGCATTCAGGAAGAAGTCGCGGACGCAATGATCGAAATGATCGTTGGTGCTGCGCGTGAACTCGCCATCGGCGACCCGCGCGATTTCGCAGTGAAAGTCGGTCCTGTGATCGACAGCGAAGCGAAGGCAAACCTGCTTTCGCATGTGGAAGCAATAAAGAAGTCCGCGAAGTTGATCTATGCGGGGAATGTACCGGACAGCGGCCAGTTTGTCGCCCCGCATGTCATCGAACTGAAGCGCGCAGGCGAACTTGCCAAAGAAGTGTTCGGTCCGATCCTGCATGTCGTCCGCTATCGCGAGAGCGAACTGGAACCGCTGCTGGATGAAATCGGCTCCAACGGCTATGGCCTGACGCTGGGCGTCCATTCGCGGATCGAGAGCACGGTGGAGCGCATCGTGCGGCGGATGCCCGCCGGCAACATTTATGTGAACCGCAACATGATCGGCGCGGTTGTCGGCGTGCAGCCGTTCGGCGGACAGGGCCTGTCCGGAACCGGGCCCAAGGCGGGCGGGCCGAACTATCTCCTCCGGTTCATGTCGGAGCAGACCGTTACAACCAATACCGCAGCGGCCGGAGGCAATGCGGAACTTCTGGCGCTGGATGAAGCGGACGAGCCGGGGCTGAATGCCTAGTTTTTGGCCCCGTGCTGGAATAACCGATTGGTCCGTTGCTTACGGTATTTGTTACGGCTATGGACGGCATCGGCAAACCGGCTGACAGTGCCGGGCGGGGGAGTTGAATGAGTAAGGAAGCGATCCTCGAAACCGAGGATCTCACCAAAGAGTTTGCCGGTTTTGTTGCGGTCAGCGGGGTCAATCTTCGGGTCGAACGCGGCACCATTCACGCGCTGATCGGTCCGAACGGCGCCGGCAAGACCACCTGCTTCAATCTCCTCACCAAGTTTCTGAGCCCGAGCAAGGGCCGCATCAAATACAAGGGCAACGACATCACCCATCTGGCACCCGCGGATGTCGCGCGCCTTGGGCTTGTGCGCTCGTTCCAGATTTCGGCGGTGTTCCCGCATCTGACGCTGCTGGAAAACGTCCGCATCGCGCTTCAGCGCGTGCGCGGTGGCTCGTTCGACTTCTGGCGCTCCAAGGGCGTGCTCGACAATCTCAATGAGCGGGCGATGCAGCTGCTGACCGATGTGGGCCTGGAGTCGTTTTCGAACTGGACCGCCGTCGAACTTCCCTATGGCCGCAAGCGCGTGCTGGAGATCGCGACCACGCTGGCGCTCGATCCGGAAATGCTGCTGCTCGACGAGCCGACCGCCGGCATGGGCCATGAGGACATCGACCGCATCGCGGCCCTGATCAAGCGCGTCTCGGCCGACCGCACCGTATTGATGGTCGAACACAATCTGAGCGTCGTGTCGGACCTCTCGGACAAGATCACGGTTTTGACGCGCGGCCGCATCCTCGCCGAGGGCGATTACGAAACGGTCTCCAAGAATCCTGAAGTGCGCGAGGCTTACATGGGAACGGGTCATGCTTGATACCCGCATGCCGCTTCTCAGCGTGAACGATTTGCAGGCGTGGTACGGCGAGTCCCACATCCTGCACGGCGTTAACTTCGATATTTTTCCGGGCGAGGTGGTGACGCTGCTTGGCCGCAACGGTGCGGGCAAGACGACTACGCTGAAATCCATCATGGGCATTGTCGGCCAGCGCACCGGATCGGTGCGTTTCGACAATCAGGAACTGATCGGCAAGACCTCGGACAAGATCGCCCGGGCAGGCATTGCATTCTGTCCGGAGGAGCGCGGAATTTTTGCGAGCCTCAATGTTGAGGAAAATCTCCTGCTTCCGCCGCAAATCCGCTCCGGCGGGCTGTCCCTCGAACAGATTTTCACGCTGTTTCCAAACCTGAAAGAACGCCTTGGCTCGAGCCAGGGCACGAAGCTTTCCGGGGGCGAGCAGCAGATGCTTGCGATCGGCCGCATTCTGCGCACCGGGGCGAGGCTGTTGCTGCTCGATGAGCCGACCGAGGGTCTGGCGCCCGTCATCATCCAGCAGATCGGCAAGACTATTAAGACGCTCAAGGCACAGGGATTCACCATTCTGCTCGTCGAGCAGAATTTCCGTTTCGCTTCGACGGTGGCGGATCGATACTACATCATGGAACACGGTAAGGTCGTGGAACGGTTCGAGAATTCCGAACTGGACGCCAAGACTGAAACGCTCCATGAATATCTTGGAGTCTAACCCGGCGAGAATTCGCCGGTCGTTGTTTGGGAGGAGTCAAAATGAAAACCACAAGCTTAATGGCGTTTGCCGCCGCGATGCTGCTCAGCACCGCAGCGCATGCGCAGATTTCCGACGGCGTCATCAAGATCGGCGTCATGAACGACATGTCGGGCACCTACGCGGACCTCGCCGGTCCGGGTTCGGTGCTTGCCGCCCGCATGGCGGTTGAAGACTTCGGCGCGGCCGCGAAGGGTCTCAAGGTCGAGATCCTCGGCGCCGACCACCAGAACAAGCCGGACATCGGCTCGAACGTCGTCCGCACCTGGATCGACGTCGACAAGGTCGATGTGATCGTCGACGTGCCGACCTCCTCGGTGGCGCTCGCGGTGAACGAAATCGTCCGTGAGAAGAACAAGGTATTTCTGATCTCGGGCGCCGCCGCGTCCAACCTGACCGGCGACAAGTGCTCGCCGAATACGGTGCACTGGACTTATGACACCTGGGCGCTCGCCAATGGTACCGGCAACGCCATCGTGAAGACCGGTGGCGACAGCTGGTTCTTCCTCACCGCCGACTATGCATTCGGCCATGCGCTCGAGCGCGACACGGAAGCGGTCGTGCTGAAGAACGGCGGCAAGGTGGTTGGCAAGGTCCGCCATCCGTTCCCGGGCACTGACTTCTCGTCCTTCCTGCTGCAGGCGCAGACCTCGAAGGCGAAGATCATCGGCCTCGCCAACGCGGGTGCCGACACGACCAATGCGATCAAGCAAGCGTCCGAATTCGGAATCGTCGCGGGCGGCCAGAATCTCGCCGGGCTGCTCGTGTTCCTCACCGACGTTCACTCGCTCGGTCTGAAGACGGCGCAGGGCCTGATCTTCACCGAGGCCTGGTACTGGGACATGAACGACACCAATCGCGCGTTCGCCGCCAAGTTCTCGGCCGCGAACAAGGGCGTTCATCCGAGCATGGTGCATGCCGGCGTTTACTCGGCCGTCACGCACTATCTGAAGGCGGTCGCCGACTTGAAGTCCGATGCCGACGGCAAGGCGGTGGTCGCAAAAATGAAAGCGACGCCGACCGACGACAAACTGATGGGCAAGGGCGAAATCCGTGCCGACGGCCGCAAGATTCATCCGATGTATCTTTTCGAAGTGAAGAAGCCGGAAGAATCCAAGAAGCCGTGGGACTACTACAAGCTCCGCGCCACGATCCCGGCGGATCAGGCGTTCCGCCCGCTCGCGGAAGGCAAGTGCCCGCTGGTCACGAACTAAGCGCAGCTACGGAAAAATCGAGGGACGGGCGATGAGCCCGTCCCTCGAAGCAAAGAACCGCTCATGTTCGAAATCTTCGGCATTCCCTCGCAAGCGTTGTTCGGCCAGCTTCTGCTCGGGCTGATCAACGGCTCGTTCTACGCGCTGCTGAGCCTCGGGCTCGCGGTGATTTTCGGCATGCTGAACATCATCAATTTCACGCACGGCGCGCAGTACATGATGGGCGCGTTCGTGGCGTGGTTTCTGTTGCAGCATTTCGGGCTGGGCTACTGGTGGTCGCTGGTGATCGTGCCGATCGTCGTCGGCTTCACGGGTGTTGTTGTCGAGCGGTTGTTCCTGCAGCGGCTCTACAAGCTCGATCACCTTTACGGATTGCTGCTCACCTTCGGTCTCGCGCTCATCATCCAGGGCGTGTTCCGCAATTACTTCGGCTCAAGCGGCCTGCCGTATCAAATGCCGCAGTCGCTGACCGGCGGTCAGAATCTCGGTTTCATGTTTTTGCCGAACTATCGCGTCTGGGTGATCGTATTCTCGCTCACGATATGCCTGACGACGTGGTTCGTGATTGAGCGCACGCGGCTTGGCGCCAATCTGCGTGCCGCCACGGAAAATCCGACGCTCGTGCGCGCCTTCGGCATCAATGTGCCGCGCATGATCACGCTGACTTACGGTTTCGGTGTCGGGCTTGCGGCGCTCGCCGGCGTGATGGCGGCACCCATCTACAACGTGAACCCGCTGATGGGTGCCGACCTCATCATCGTCGTGTTCGCCGTCGTCGTGATCGGCGGCATGGGCTCGATCATGGGCGCGATCGTGACCGGCTTCACGCTCGGCATCGTCGAAGGATTGACCAAGGTATTTTTTCCGGAAGCGTCGAACACCGTGATCTTCGTCATCATGGCGATCGTGCTGCTGATCCGGCCGGCCGGCCTGTTTGGAAGGACTGCGTAACATGGCAGCCGCAGCACCTTCGATCACCGCTCCCGTGCAGGGCGGACGCAGCAAAAGCGAACTGATTGCGTTCGCGATCATGGTCGCCTTCTTCGTGATCGCGCCAAACTTCATCTATCCGATATTTCTGATGAAGGCGCTGTGCTTCGCGCTGTTCGCGTGCGCGTTCAACCTGCTGATCGGGTATGTCGGGCTGCTATCCTTCGGGCATGCGCTCTATTTCGGCTGGGCGAGTTACGTCAGCGCCTATGCGGCGAAAAGCTGGGGGCTTCCGCCCGAACTCGCGATCCTGGCCGGTGCTGCGACGGCGGGCGGTCTCGGCATCATCGCAGGCGCGCTCGCGATCCGGCGGCAGGGCATTTACTTCGCGATGATCACGCTGGCGCTCGCGCAGATGATGTATTTCTTCGCTGTGCAGGCGCCATTCACCGGCGGCGAAGACGGCATTCAGGCAGTGCCGCGCGGAAAATTGTTCGGCCTGATCAATCTCGCCGACCAGACGAATATGTATTTCTTCGTGCTCAGCGTTTTCCTGCTCGGCTTCCTGCTGATTTACCGCATCATCAATTCGCCGTTCGGCGAGGTGTTGAAGGCGATCCGCGAGAACGAAGCGAGGGCGATCTCGCTCGGCTACAAGACCGAACGCTACAAGCTCGTCGCCTTCGTCCTCTCGGCGACCCTCGCGGGCCTTGCCGGCGCCACCAAGGCCATCGTGTTCCAGCTTGCTTCGCTCACCGACGTGCACTGGACGATGTCGGGCGAGGTGGTGCTGATGACGCTGCTTGGCGGTCTCGGCACGATCTTCGGTCCGGTCCTGGGAGCGTTCTCGATCATCGCGATGCAAAACTATTTCGCTGGCTTCGGCCAGTGGGTGACCGTGATCCAGGGTGTGATTTTCGTGTTCTGCGTGCTCCTGTTCCGCCGCGGCATCATCGGCGAAATCGCCAATGCGCTGAAGATCAGGCTGTGATTTTCAGAAAAAGGCGGCTGGTCGGAGCGGCGGGATTCGAACCCACGACCCCTAGTCCCCCAGACTAGTGCGCTAACCGGGCTGCGCCACGCTCCGACCGGGCCGGCGCGCGGACTATAGTTTCTGGCCCCTGTGCAGGCAACTCTATTGCGGATCGGGCAGGCTCTTTGTGCGGGTGTAATTCGCTAACGTGGCCTTAACGAACAAGGCGTTCACTCGGAGCCGCTTACCTTCAGGACTGCCCCCAGGATCGACTTCATGCCTGCCGTCACCATCGTGGTCCCTTGCTTCAACGGCGGGAAATTCCTGGATGCGCTGCTCGCGAGCATCCACGCGCAGACGTATCGCGATTTTGAAGTGGTGATTGTCGATGACGGCTCCACCGAAGCCGCGACGATTGAAAAACTCGCTGCATTGCCGTCCGGCATCCGTGTCATCCGGCAGGTCAACAAGGGCTTGTCGGCTGCCCGCAATACGGGCTTCGCCGCCGCGAATAGTGATTTCATCCTTCCGCTGGATTGCGACGACACGCTTGAGCCGAACCATCTCGCTGAAACCGTACCGGCCCTGATCGCTGCGCCGGCCGATGTTGGTTTCGTCTACACCGACGAGTGGCTGGTCGGAGATGTCAACGGCATTTCGGAACACCACTTCAACCGCTACGACCAGCTTTTCGTGAACAGAATGTCCTACTGTCTGCTGATGCGAAAAGAAGTCTGGCGGGCCGTCGGCGGCTATGACGAGGCGATGCGCGACGGCTATGAGGATTGGGAGTTCAATATCCGCGTCGGAAAGTTCGGCTATCGCGGGATCAATATTCCAAAACCCCTGCTGAATTACGCTGTGAGCGGCTCAGGCATGCTCATGAGCAAATCTTCCCGCAAGCATGCTGCATTGTGGCAGGCAATTCGCCGGAAACACCCGGAGCTTTTCCGCCCGTCCTCGCTATACAAGCTCTGGCGCGAGGGAGGCACGAGGCTTGGCCTCGTCTATACGCTGGCGCTGTTTGCTGCCGCGTCCATCCTGCCGTCCGCGTGGTTCGGCGCGGGTGTGCACTGGATGCGCAAACGAAAACTTGAGAACCGGAAGCGTCACGCAGACGCCGCTGCGCGGGCCGCCTGATTTCGGAATTTAGCCGAGGAGAAAGCGATGAGCGGGGGCATGCAACGGTTCGGCGGCGGTTATCTGTTTGCCTCGCTCAGACTGCTTGGAATTTTCGCGCTCGTGGCACTCACGAATATCGGCGCGATCGACCATGTAACGCTGCTGATCGAATCCGGCCGCTGGGCAACGCTTAGCGCATTCCTCGCGGTGTGGGCGGTTGCCGTTGTGGCAATCATCGTCGCGGCCTTCCAGCCGTCATTCTGGGTGCGCGCAGCCTGGGCACTTGTCATCGCTCTGGGCGGAGCAGCCGGCTATGCATTCTATCGCGCGAGCGGCAGCCAGCTAAGCATCTTCGATGCCGTGTCGCTGTGGAACGCCCGGCATGAGGCCGGCAGGGCGTTCGAATTCTACAACCAGCACGTCACCGCGTTCGCGCTGACACTTGTTGCGGGGTTTGTGCTGTTTACGTTGCCGCCCATGCGCTTCGCGAGGGCGGAAAAATACATCCGGATGCTCGCACTTGTGCCGATTGTGCCGGTGCTGTTGTTTTCCGGCATTATGTACGCGAAGGAGGGCGGCGGTTCGCGCGGCCTGACCGCGCAATTCGCGCCGTATTCCATCAGTATGCTTTCAGGCGTCAAGATCGCGTCGAATTCGATGCCGCAACGGCGCGCGGTCGAGTGGATGCCCGGCGAGGGCACGCGCGAAATCCCAAAAATCCGCCGCGTGATTCTGCTGGTCGATGAGAGCGTGCGCGCGGACTATATCGATTGGCGCCCCGGCAATCCTTTCACGCCCAATCTCGCCGGCCGCAAGGACCGCATCGTCGATTTTGGGCCGGCGGCGTCCGGCGGAAATTGCAGCCATTACTCCAACGCGATCTTGCGCTTCATGGCGTCGCGCGACGATCTCGGCCGCAAAATTCTGAACAATCCCACGGTGTGGCAGTACGCGAAGAAAGCGGGCTATCGCACTGTTTTTATTGATGCACAGGCCGCTTTCATCCGGCGCATGGCGGGTTATCCCGGCAAGCTGCAAAACTTCATGACGCCTGAAGAAATGGCACAGATCGACGGCTTCAATGCGCTCGACGAAGCCATGCCTGCGCACGCGCTAGACGACGCGCTTCTGGATGTAATCCTGGAGGAACTGAAAAGCGATCAACCGGTGTTCATCTATGCCAACAAGAACGGCGCGCATTTTCCCTACGAAAAAGGTTATCCCGCGGACGCCGGAGTGTTCCAGCCGGCCACGGCGCGGACGCCGGACGAAATCACGGCCAGCCGGGTGAACGCCTATCGGAACGTCATCCGCTGGTCGGTGGATCGCATTCTTGGCCGCCTGTTCGAGGAAGCCGACCTAAGGGACACGGTTGTTATCTACACATCCGACCACGGGCAGCTTTTTGCGAGCGCCTTGTTCACCCAGTGCACGATCCAGAACCCCGATCCGCGCCAGGCGCTGGTGCCGTTGTTCGTGATCGCGCCATATGGGCTTCAGGTCCACCTTGCCGCTGCCAGCAGCGCCAGCAAGGGCCATGGCAGCCATTTCACGATCATGCCGACGGTTTTGCAGCTTATGGGCTACGCGAAAAATGACATCGCGGCGTCTTACGGCCCGTCCCTGTTCGAGCCCAGCAACCAGCCGCCGGCATTCACCTCCGGCGATGTGCTCGGCCTCTTTTCGTCCCATGTGCGCTGGAATGCGATCGACCTCGGCCGCTCCTATCTGGAGCCCGAGGCTGAGCGTTCGTCTTCCGGGGTTACGACCGCCGCCGCGGGAAGCCGGTAACTCAGGCGGCGCGCCAGCGCGCGGTCAGGACAATCATTCCCCAGATGATGCCGAGCATGAGGTAGTAATGCCGCCAGTGGTCGGTATCGATGATGAAGCCTTCCAGCACCGTGCCGGTGAAGGTCGAAAGCGCCAAAATTAGATAGGGCTGCCACGGCGTGCGAACGAATACGGCTCGAAACGCGAAGACGAGCGTCGCGAGGACCATCGTCACATAGGTGATGCCGCCAATCCAGCCGTATGACGCAAAGGCGTTGATATAGACGTTGTGTGGGTCTTGGCCGAGCAGCTTGGCAAATTGCATCGGACCAAAGCCGAACGGCGCCTCCAAGAGTGGCCCCAGCCCTTCGAGTTGCCGGCCGAAGCGGCCACCCTGGCCGGCGTCGTACTCGTTCAGAAGGTTGGCGCGTTCCATGAACATGGCGCCCACCGCGTCGAACGAAAGCAGTAGCGCAAGCAGCATGACCGCGCCTGCGATCGCAATCACGGAATAGCCGATCAGCCGGACGCGGAAATTGGCGCTTTCGCTGGTGAGGAACATCAACACTAACATAAGTGTGGTGGAAAACAGGAAGTGGCCCCAGGCACCGCGTGAGAAGCTGAGGAAAAGGGCCGCCATCAGGATAAACATCGGAACGGCGACGCGCAGCGAAAAGCCAACGCGCAAAAGCCGGTCGATCAGGAACAGGATCGGTAGGATGAGAAAGGGACCGAACACGTTTGGATCCTTGAAGGTGCTCTGGATTCGACCGCCCGTTTCTTCAAAGCCCGGCAGGATGTGGAGATAGACTGCAAGGCCATAGAGCGCCGCACCGACCGCGGCGAAGATATAGCCGGTCCGGATGATGTTCAGCCGGCGAGGATCGTCGGCCACCAGAAACGCGAACAGCACGGCCGTGAGCGCCAGGTAGAACGAGGTGACCATAAAGGTCACCGCCTTGAAGTCGTGCATGACCGGGAGTAGCGCCACGAGGCCGCTGACGTTCCAGATCAGCAGCAAAGCGATCAGCGGTGCTACCTTGCCATCCAGACGCAGGCTGGAAAGCAGGCAGACCACAGTAAGTAGCGCGAAAAACGCCTCGTAAGGCGCCGGTTCTACGAAGACAACCGCGCTGACGGCGAGGGCGAGAAACAACAGGCCATTGATCGCGCGGGCCAGTGCGCTGCGGGTCCGCGGCGGGCGCTGGACGGACCCTGCATAACCGGCCGCGTAGTTCAAAACGCGCTCTCGCTCTTCAGGAGGGCGAATGGGGTCTTGGCGAGAATGTAGAGGTCGAACAGGACCGACCAGTTCTCGATGTAGTAGAGATCGTGTTCCACGCGGCGCTGAATCTTTTCCGGCGTGTCGGTCTCGCCGCGCCAGCCATTGACCTGCGCCCAGCCCGTGATACCGGGCTTCACGCGATGACGCGCGAAATAGCCGTCCACGACTTCGTCATAGAGGCGGTTCGCGGCCTTGGCCTGCAATGCGTGCGGGCGCGGCCCGACCAGCGACAGATTACCTTTGATGGCGACATTGACGAGCTGCGGCAGCTCGTCGAGGCTGGTCTTGCGGATGATGCGCCCGACGCGGGTCACGCGCGGATCGTTCTTGGTGACGAGCTTCGCCGCATGGGCGTCGGTCTTGTCCACATACATCGAGCGGAACTTGTAGACCTCGATCAGTTCGTTGTTGAAGCCGTAGCGCTTCTGCTTGAAGAACACCGGCCCGCGGCTGTCGAGTTTGATGGCCAGTGCCACGAGCGCCATCACCGGCGCAAAAGCAATCAGCATGAGGGTGCCGAGCAACCGGTCGAACATTGCCTTCAGCACAACGTTCCAGTCGGCGAGCGGGCGGTCGAACACGTCGAGTACCGGTACGTTGCCGATATAGCTGTAGGCGCGCGGGCGGAAGCGCAGCCGGCTCATATGAGCCGCTAAGCGCAGATCGACCGGCAGCACCCAGAGCTTTCGCACCATCTGGAGAACGCGTTCCTCGGCGGTGATCGGCAGCGAAACAAGGAGGAGGTCCAGTCTTGTCCGGCGCGCAAATTCCACAAGGTCATCCACATTGCCGAGCTTCGGCACGCCCGCGAGCTCGGGCTGGGAGCGATCGTCGGAGCGATCGTCGAAGAAGCCGCAAATCTGCAGATCGGAATCGGTCTGCGCATTGAGCGCATCGATCAGCGCTTCGCCGGCATGTCCGCCTCCGACCACGACCGTGCGGCGGATGAGTCTGCCTTCACGCGTCCATTTCCGTACCAGCGACGAAACAATGAGCCGGCCGAAGTAAAGCATGAATAAGCCGAACGAAAACCAGGATGCGGCCCAAAAGCGCGAGAACGATCCGTCAAGCTTCGCGAAGAACGATACCGCGAAGGCCGCCAGAAATACGCCGGTCCACGCCACTGAAATACGGCTCAGTTGCGAAACGCGCGTGCGCAAAGCGGCGATGTCGTAGAGTTCGAGCCACTGAAATGTAAGCACGGCGGCAAGCGACAGTCCTCCGATGGCGACCAGGTATTCGAATAGCTCGCCTGTATCGCGCACGTAGACGAGATAGATTGCGAGACCGAGTGCCGCGATCGACAGAAATTCCGCAAGCCGCAGCATGCCCGCAAGCACCACCTGAGAGATGGATGCGGGCACGGGCTGCGCCGCGATCAGCTTTGCAATCGGGCTCAGTTCGCGCGCTGCTTCAGAGCGCGAAGGACTGGACTGCACCTGCTTGCTGAGGTCGCGCGCACTGAACTGAGCCATCGGAATACCTGCACGAATTCATCCGCCACATGGATGTGGCGAGGCAGTTCAAATTAACGGGGAATTCTGTTTGAAGGCTTAACAGACAAATCTTTGTAAAAACTAGTTTTTTCGCTTGTTTGCTGCGGCCTCGGCATAGGCTGCGAGCACGCCATTCGTCATGGCTTCGACGCTGAAGCGCTCACGCACGCGCTGATGCAGGCGCTGCACAAGCGCATCGTCCGGTTCGTTGCGCAGTCTCGACATCGTCTCCGCAAGGGCAGCGGGATCACCCGGTTTCACAAGGCGCGCGGAATCCGGGCCGAATATTTCCGGCAAGCCTCCCACGTCGGTTGCGATCAGGGGAACTTGGGCGCCGGCTGCTTCCAGCGCGACATAGGGCAGGGATTCGGCGCGGGACGGCAGAACCAGAATTTGTCCGGTAGCGAACGCCGCGCGGGCCGGTGCCGGGCCGGGGAAATTGATTTGGTGGGTCAGGCCGGAAGCGTTCACCTGCGCAATGAGTTCATCGCGATCCGGTCCATCGCCATACAGTTGCGCCGATCCGTTCCAGCCGCCCTTGGCAAGGATATTGAGTGCTTCGATAAAGACGTCCGGTCCTTTCAGCGTTCGTAATTCGCCGAGATAGATGAAATCGACCGCGTCCTCTTCCGTTTCGATTTTCTCCAGCTCGTCGGCGCGGATTCCGTTATGGACGACTTTGGCAAACGCGGGCTTGCCGAGTTTTTCGGTGAAGGTTCTAAGCGCGTATTCGCTCTCGAACAGGAAAAGATCGGTCCGCGCTTTCATCAGACGTTCGCTGGCGAGATATGCAAAGCCGACCGGAGAAAGCGCGGAGTAATGCAGGCTGCCGCCGTGCGGCGTGTAAACTTTCAATGCTTTGCTTCCGGAAAGGCGGACATAGGCGCCACCCTTTGCGCCATGACCGTGCAGAACATCCGCCTTTGTTTCGGAAGCGCGTGCGTGGACATGCAGGATGGCCTTCCGGTCGCTGATCCCAATATCGCGGCTCATGGGTATCCGCGATAAGCCGAGCGAAAGTTTTGGCTCCAGCGCCGCAAGGCGTGCGGCGGCCGGATCTCCGCCCGTTGTCGAGTCCGCAAGGATGCCGACGGCGTGGCCGCGTTCCGCCTGTGCCGAAGCAAGATCGCTGACATGGCGGAACAGTCCTCCCACCGGAGCGCGGAGGACGTGCAGGATGCGCAATGCGTCGGCCATTCTTGCTAGAACCAGCGCTCTTCGATCGTGATCGTGTCGCCGGGACGGATCGGATAGGAGACAGGCACACGCGCATGCACGGTCTGGCCGTTGACGATGCGCGCGACTTTGGCGCCGGTGCGGAGCGCCCGCGGGCCGAAACCGCCTGCAATGGCGACCGCGGTCTCCACCGTCATGCCGTTCACATAGGCATATTGCCCGGAGGTGGTTACTTCACCCAGTATGAAGAACGGCCGGAAATTCTCGACCTCGACCGCGACATGCGGCTCCCGCACGAAGCCCGAGCGCAGCCGTGCCGCGATGGAATTGCCGAGTTCGCCGGTCGTCTTGCCGCGCGCCTCTACGGCTCCGATCAGCGGCATGGCAATCTTGCCGGAACCATCGACGGCATAGGAATTCGAAAGACCATCCTGTCCGAATACGACAACGCGCAGTTTGTCGCCGGCATCGAGCACATAGGGGGTCTCAAATGCGGGATCGACGGCCGCCACGCGCGAGGTCGTGACACACGCGGACAGCGTCACGGCAAAGGCGGCGATAAGCAGCAAACGGGCGTACATGGCGGCGCCGGATCCGGATTCGTTTCCGAATTCTTACCGTCCGTATGGTTAATGAATTCTCACAGCTGAACTAAAGCCTGAAAAAACTAATATTATCAGCTACTTGTCATCATCTGCGCTGGTAGCCGGCTTTGCTCGTCCGGGCAATGCCCTGACCCTTAGCGCCAGCGACCACAACCATGCGTTTTGCTTGATGGTCCGCCGGACACGTTTCTTGAACAATTCGGCAAGGGCCGCAGGCTGACCGCGCCAGGTGCGGGCGGCGATGTGATCGAACAGCCGCGTCTCGGTATCGGACCATTCGGATTTATAGCGTTCGTCGCCGATCGTGAAATCGAACTCGCGCAGATTGCGCTCGATTGCGCGCTGCATCAAGTCTCGCAGATGCGCGGCTCCGGGGCCGAAGCGGGAAACTTCGCCCGCATCATAGCTTGCCAGCACGTAATAATAGCGCCCGCGATGTTCAAAGCCGAGATTGATCGAGGCCTGGCAATCGCCGACCATCAGTTTGCTGACATGGACAAACGAGTTAGTCAGCGGGCCCGTTGCGAGATCGAAATAGAAATCCCGCACGCCCGGCTCGGCGAAGAGGTTGGCCACACCCATACGAACGAAAGCGGCTGATTTCTGCTCGACCAGTTTTGCGAAAGTTTTCGCGATCTCATCCGGACCCTCCGCTGTAAGCATGCGGACTTCGCCCATATCACCGAGCTTCCTCCGTTTTGTCCGATCGCGGCGGCGGGTCGAGGAAGAGCGCTTTTCCGAATAGAACGTCTCCCAGTTGCCCCGCAATTTCGTCAGGTGGGCGTTGCTCGGATTCGGCAGCACAGGAAGATGCACAAAAGGATTTTTTTGCGCTCCAATCCGTTCCGGCATTTTCCGCAGATCGGCAAGATCGAACCGGAGTGATGGCTCGTTTTGGATGGCATTGCAGAATTCGCTCCAGACGGCCCTGAAATCCTCCGCGCCGATCCGGCTTTCGAGGCCGGGGGCAAGCAGAGGGCCGCAATAATCCGAATTCTGCTGGCCGAGCCAGCTCAGCTTTTTTGGGTTGCCGGCGATATTCAGCGCGAATGGCGCGATGCAGAGAACTTCCTCGCCAAAGCCGCGCCATACGACGATCAGCGGCAATATTTGGTGGCGCGCACCGATGTGCCTTTGCCATGCCGCAAGGTAGTCGAAACGCTGGAACACGGTACAGTCGGCTTCCGTCTCGAACGATCTCCACAATGGTTCAGCCGATAGCAGGTTGTCGAAAATTTCCACCCAGAGCCCGGCAACCGAAGTGCTCGCAAAAGACAGGCGGGGGGTCGCCGCCGGCTTCAACGCATGACCGGGAGTGTTCGCCGGAAGTAACGCGGTCTCGTCGATCATGTGGGCCCACTGTTCGAGGTCCGGATAGCGGCAACCTCTCTGAAAATTCTCAACAAAGGGTTCGGGATTTGGCTTTTGGCTGTGATATCGCGTGGCTTTCGAGCGGGATCGCGGGCCGATTAACCCGATGGCAACCTTAATAATTTCTTATTGACGGGAGCCGCTTCGCGCGGCGCTAGATTTCATGCGTGGAGTTCTTCATGCGTCACGCTCCTGCGGGCGGCGCCGGTTCGATCCCGGTGATTCAACCCGACAGCCAGTTCGATTTTGCATCGCTCGCCAGGGCGGTGTGGCGGCGTAAATACTGGATCGTGCTGCCGGCGATGGTCGTCGCGATCGTTGCCGCGGTTGTGGTAAGCACGCTGACGCCGCGCTACCGGTCCGAAACGCGCGTGCTGATCGAGAACCGCGAGAGCGTTTACAACCGCCCCGAGGCCGACCGCAACAATCCGTCCGCGGATCGGGTGCTGCTCGACCAGGAGGCGATGCAAAGCCAGGTGCAGCTTGCACTCTCCCGCGACCTTGCGCGCAAGATTGTGGACGACCTGAAGCTCGCGGAAAGGCCCGAATTCAACCCGAACGTTACGAGCGGCTCCATGCTCGGTGAGGTGCTGGCGCTGGTTGGTTTGACGCGCATTCCGCAGAGCGCATCCGCCGACGAGCGGGTGCTGGAGCGTTTCTACGAACGGCTCTCGGTTTTTCAGGTCGAGAAATCCCGCGTGATCGCCATTGAATTTCGCTCGGAAGATCCCGATCTGGCCGCCCGCGTCGCGAACGCGGTTGCCGAAGGCTACCTCGTGGTTCAGCAGAACGCGAAGAAGGATTCGATGCGGCAGGCGAGCCTTTGGCTCGGCGGTGAAATCGAGCGGTTGCGCGGCCGTGTCGCGGAAGCAGAAGCAAGAGTTGAGCGATTCAGGAACAAGGCCAATCTGGTTCTCGGCAGCAACAACACGCCTCTCAGCGCGCAGCAACTGGCCGAGCTGAATTCACAGGTTGCGCAGGCGCGCGCGCAGAAGGCCGATCTGGAATCGAAGGCGCGCTCCATCACCGAAATGCTGCGCGTGGGCAAACTCGCGGAGGCGTCGGCCATCATCAATTCCGACCTGATGCGCCGTTTGAGCGAGCAGCGCTCGGGCTTTCGCGCGCAGCTTGCCGAACAGTCCTCAACGCTTCTCGACCAGCATCCGCGCATCAAGGAATTGAAAGCGCAGATTGCCGAGGTTGAAGTGCAGATGCGCAAGGAAGCCGAGAAGCTGGTCCGCAGTTTCGAGAGCGACGCGAAGATTGCGGGTGCGAAACTGGAGTCGATGCAGCTTACGCTCGATCAGGTGAAGGGACAGGCGGGGGCGCTCGGTGTACAGGACGTGGAGTTGCGCTCGCTGGAGCGCGACGCAAAATCGCAGCGCGATCTTCTGGAGTCCTATCTCGCCCGCTATCGGGATGCGACTTCGCGTGAAAGCCCCGATGCGGTGCAGGCGGATGCCCGCATCGTCTCGCGCGCGAAAGCCGCGTCCACCCCGTATTTCCCGAAGAAGCTGCCGATCATTCTGATTGCGGCGCTTGCAACCCTCATGTGCGGGGTCGCGCTGGTGGCGCTAAACCATCTCCTATCGGCGGATTATTCGTACGCAAACAGGATGGAAGAATTACCGGCCGAGCCGGCCAAGTCTGAGGCGGCGGTAGTTGCACGCGCCGAAGCCCTGCGAGTGCCGCTTCCGCCCGCGGCAAAATATTCGTCGAACGGCAGAATCAAAGAGCATCCGCTCGGCGCTTTGCCGGAGCAAATCCGCAAAGTCGGCCGGGGCATTGTCACTGTCTGCCGCCCGGACGACCGCAGTCCGTCATCGAATGTCGCGATTGAGCTTGCGCGCGAACTTGGCCAGCGCGGCGCGCGCGTGGTTCTGGTCGATCTCGACACCCATGCTGGCGTTTCGGCGGATGTCGTCGCGAATGCAGCCGCACCGGGACTATCCGAAATCCTGACCGCGGACGCGACCTTTGCCGATGCAATCCAACGCGATCGGGCATCCCGAATTCATGTACTCCCTCTTGGCCGTGGCGTGATCGACGCGGCCGCCCTTCTTTCGTCGGAAAGACTTTCCATCATTCTTGGCGCGTTATCGAAGACCTACGATCACGTGGTGATTGCGGCGGCGCCACTGGGCCCATCGGGCGCGGAGCGGCTCGCCCGTTTCAGCCGTGTCGCGGTTCTTGTCGTTCCCGGCAACGGCGAGGCGATGTTCGAGGACGAAGCGGAGACTTTGGTCGCTCGTGGTTTTGCGAATGTGATGGTTGTTGCCGTGAATACGCATGACGATATGCCGAGACGGTTTGCAGCCTGAGATTGACTATCGAGGATTTCGTTGCGATGCCTAGTTACGGCGTAATTCGGGCAGGACTGGAAGCGCTATATTTTTCCGGCGCCCATCATGCGCTGGGCACCATGTTCGGTGGCGTGGGCGCAATCCTGACCATGCATCACGTCAGGCCGGCAAGAAGAGATTCATTTCAGCCGAACCGGATTCTCGAAATCGAAGCGGATTATCTCGACGCCGTGATCGTTCATCTCCGGCGCCGTGGGGTCGATCTCGTCAGCATGGATGAAGTGCACGACCGTCTTGTCAGCCGCCAATTCGACCGGCGCTTTGCCGCCCTGACATTCGATGACGCCTATCTCGACAATCTCCAGCATGCGCTCCCGATTCTGAAAAAACATGGCGCCCCGTTCGCACTTTATGTCGCGACCAGCTTTCCCGATCGTCTTGGGGAATTATGGTGGGTGTCGCTGGAACGGGTGATTGCGAATACAGAGCGTCTCGTGATCGAGATCGATGGCGTGTCGCGGTTCTTTCATGTGGCGTCAGCCGGCGACAAGATGAGCGCGTTCAACGAAGTTTACTGGTGGCTGCGCGGATTCGAGGATGAGGACCGCCTGCGCCGGACCGTCCGCGATCTTTGCGCGCGTTACGGTGTCGATCCGCACGCGGCATGCCGCGATCTCTGCATGGATTGGGCGCAGATCGGCAAGATGGCCGCGGAGCCGCTTTGCACGATCGGCGCGCATACGATCAACCACCCGATCCTCAGCAAATGGCCGGCGGAAAAAGTTCGCACTGAAATGAAACGCAGCGTCGAGGTACTGGCGGATTCGCTCGGCCAGCAGCCGGAACACTTCGCCTATCCGTTCGGCGATGCGTCGGCGGCCGATGCTCGTGAGTTTGAGATTGCGGAGAAGCTTGGCTTCAAGACCGCGGTTACAACAAGGCCGGATGTCCTGCGGCCGGAGCATGGCGAACGCCTGATGTCGCTGCCGCGCATTTCGCTGAACGGCCATTTCCAGGCGGTGCGGTATGTGGACGTATTGATGTCCGGCGTGCCATTCGCCTTGCAGCGCGCGCTCGGCGGAAAAGCCGCCTGATCTGCTTCGGTTATTTAGCGTCGGGTTTCTGCATCCACCTGATCAGGACCGCTGCCGGGACGATCCACACGCAGCCCAACAGCAGAAAGAAAATCAATTGCGCCGGCGCGTAAAAGCGCGAGATCTGCGATTGAGCGAGACTGAGACCGATAAACGGCCAGATCAGCACCCAGACGGTGAGCGTCACCGCGCCGATCAGCTTTCGCGTGCGAATTCGCATGATGGAGTTCCGGCTCCCTGACCAGCGGCGATACGCGCGTTGTCCCGGTCAGTGCGGTTCTATATGCCTCGCACCGGATTGAACATTCGGCGGGACGTGACGGAATGGCGCGGCCCATTTCAAAAAAGCAGGACATGAAGCCCGTGCGGCTATGGCTGCTGGCGGTCGCGGGACTTGTCGCGCTCACCTTGCTCGTCGGTGGTGCAACGCGGCTGACCGGTTCGGGTTTGTCCATCACCGAATGGCGTCCGGTTTCCGGCGTGCTGCCGCCGCTGTCCGAAGGTGCGTGGCTGGTTGAGTTCGAAAAATATAAACGCATCCCCCAATTCAATGCGATCAATTCGGGAATGGATCTCCCGGAATTCAAGTTCATTTACTGGTGGGAGTGGGGACACAGGTTGCTCGGCCGTCTGATCGGACTGGCCTTTGCAATTCCTTTCGTCGTTTTCCTCTGGCGGGGGATGATCGGGCGCGCGCTCGGCTGGAAACTCGGCGGTCTTTTTCTGCTGGGCGGACTTCAAGGAGCCATTGGCTGGTGGATGGTCAGTTCGGGCCTCACGGAGCGCACGGACGTCAGCCAGTATCGGCTGGCGATTCACCTGACGCTGGCCTGCATTATTCTTGCAGCGCTGGTGGCCGTTGCAGACGGCCTTGGCCGGAAGCGAATGGAGCGATCGGACAAATTCACCCGGGTTTTTGCGGCTGGAATCCTTGCGCTGGTGTTTGTCCAGATTTTTGTCGGTGCGCTGGTGGCCAAGACAGGTGCCGGGAAGACGTTCAATACCTGGCCGTTGATCGATGGGCGTTTTTTCCCGCCGCTGGGTGATCTTCTTGTCATCAAACCGGCCTGGCACAATTTTTTCGAGAATGTGCTGACGGTACAGTTCGAGCATCGGATGGCGGCATACGCGCTCTTTATCGCTGCCGCGTTTCACGCATTCATGCTGATGCGCAGCGGCTTGGGTTCAGCAGCCGCACGGGCGCTCGTTCTGTTCGCGCTCGTGACGGCGCAGGCCCTGCTTGGCGTGCTGACGCTCGTTTACGAACTGCCCCTGCCGCTAGCGCTCGCGCATCAGGCGGGAGCCGTCGTCGTGCTGATCGCCGCGACCCTTCACGCGGCCCGAATGGCTTCTTACGCAAGACCCTGATCGAGATCAGCGATCAAATCTTCGACATCCTCGATGCCAACGGAGAGCCGCACCACGTCGGGACCGGCCCCCGCAGCCGTCTTCTGCTCGTCGGAAAGCTGACGGTGCGTGGTCGAAGCGGGATGAATGATCAGCGAGCGCGTGTCGCCGATATTGGCCAGATGGGAGAATAGCTGGACGTTCGATACGAGCCTGACCCCGGCCTCGTTGCCGCCTTTCAGCCCGAACGTGAGCACGGCACCCGCGCCCTTCGGGCAGTATTTCTGCGCGAGCTTGTGCGTGGGATCGGACGGCAGGCCTGCGTAACTGACCCATGCAACGGCCTTGTGGGATGAGAGATATTTCGCGACGGCGAGGGTGTTGTCGCAATGTTTCTGCATCCGCAGCGGCAATGTCTCAATGCCGGTGATGATCAGGAATGCGTTGAAGGGGGATAGCGCCGCACCGAGATCGCGCAGGCTGAGGGCGCGCGCGGCGATGGCGAAACCGAAATTTCCAAACGTCTCCGCCATGACGATGCCCTGATATTCGGGCCGCGGCTTGGAGATCATCGGATAGCGGTCGTCGCCCGCCCATTTGAATTTTCCGCCGTCAACGATCACACCGCCGATGGAATTTCCATGCCCGCCCAGGAATTTTGTCGCGGAGTGGACGATGATATCCGCCCCGAAATCGAACGGCTTGCAGAGATAGGGTGTTGCCAGCGTGTTATCGACGATGAGCGGAATGTTCGCCTTCTTCGCGATTTTTGAAATTCCTTCTATATCCGTGATGACACCGCCCGGATTTGCGATCGACTCGATGAAGATCGCCTTGGTCTTTGGCGTAATCGCTTTCTCAAACGCGGCAAGGTCTCCCGCATCGGCCCAGACCACGTTCCAGCCGAAACTTTTGAACGAATGATTGAACTGGTTGATGGAGCCGCCATAAAGCCGCTTTGCGGCGACGAATTCATCGCCCGGCGTCAACAGCAGATGAAACACGCTCACCTGTGCCGCATGTCCAGATGCGACGGAGAGCGCGGCGGTGCCGCCTTCCAGTGCCGCCACACGTTCCTCAAGCACGTTGCAGGTTGGATTGCCGATGCGCGTGTAGATGTTGCCGAAGGTTTGCAGCCCGAAGAGTTGGGCTGCGTGTTCCACGTCATCGAAGACGAAGGATGTCGTCTGATAGATCGGCGTCGCTCGTGCGCCCGTCGTTGGGTCGGGTTGCGCGCCGGCGTGAACGGAGAGGGTGGAAAATCCGGGAGTGCGATTGGCCATGAGACACCATCTCTAATACCCACAAACAGAATGTGGATATAATTTAAATTCCAAATTCAGATGTTGTTTGTGGCGAAGAAACCAAAAAACGTCAACGGGGCGGTTTGACCGGACCCATCTGCAGGCGCTGCACGCCACCGGCCAGACGTTTTGGGCGCTTGGAGGACAGCGTGCGCGTATTCACGCCGACCCAGCTGATTTCTCGCGAGAGACGCCCGTATTCGATCTTCGGGCAGCGATCCATGATGACGGTCATTCCGGCGGCTTCCGCTTTCGAGGCGGCCTCATCGTTGCGCACGCCAAGCTGCATCCAGAAAACTTTGGGGAGCGGGGAGAGCGCCAGCACTTCATCCAGCACCCTGGGTACGGCTGAGGAGGCGCGAAACACATCCACCATGTCGATCGGCTCGGGCACATCGGCGAGCTTTGCATAAACGCGATTGCCGGCGATCTCGCTTCCCGCGCGGCCGGGATTGATCGGAAACACCTTGTAGCCGCGTTCGCTCAGATACTTCACGACGAACATGCTCGGCCGGTCTTCGCCCTGGCTCGCGCCGACGATGGCGATGGTTTTCACGGAATCCATAGTTCCGCGGATGTGGGCATCGTCGTATTTTTCGTGTTTCATGATGGCCGGATATTCACCGGTCTTCCCATTTTGGCGTGCGCCTTTCCACGAACGCGCCGATTCCTTCCTCGGCGTCGCGGGCCAGCATGTTCTCGACCGCCACATCCAGCGTGAAATCGTAGGCTTCCGGCAGCTCCATATCGAGCTGACGATAAAACGCCGCCTTGCCGACCTTCTGCACATAGCTCGATTTCGAAGCGACTATTTCCGCGAGTTTGATCGCTTCATCGGCCGCGCGGCTGACCGGAACGACACGGTTCACCAGTCCGATCTCATGCGCGCGTTGCGCCGAAATTGGCTCTCCCGTCAGCAGCATTTCCATTGCAGGACCCGCCGCAATTTTTCTCGAAAGCGCCACCATGGGCGTCGAGCAGAAAAAACCGATATTCACGCCGGGTGTCGCAAAGCGCGCGTTCTCGGAGGCGACAACAAGATCGCAGCTCGCCACCAGCTGGCAGCCGGCCGCGGTCGCCAGTCCTTCGACCGCCGCGATCACCGGGACCGGCAAGGTCACGATGGACTGCATCATCGTGGAGCAGTCGCTGAAGATGCTCCTGAAATATTGCTTTCCCCGGTCCGCGTCGGACCGTCGCGCACTCAATTCCTTCAGATCGTGACCGGCGCTGAACACGGGCCCATCGCCTGCAATCACCACCGCGCGAATACTGCGGTCCTCGCGGATGGATTTCAGCGTATCGCTCAACAGGCCGATCAAGGCTTCGGACAGCGAATTCCGCGCCTGCGGCCTGTTCAACTTCAGCAGCGCAATGCCGGCTTGGTCGTTCCGAAGCAGGATGGGCTGATCGGCCGGGGCTGAACTCGGAGCGGGACTGGTCATCGCATTCCTTGCGTTTCGCGCTGGGCATTGTATCCGAAATCGCGGGAAGGGAAGAACCAATGACCAAATTGCGGTTGAAGATGAATCTGGCCGAGCTGGAGGCGTTCCTTTCAAGGGAATTTCCGCAAGGCTTTGGGCCGGGACGGCCGCATTCGATCATCAGCGTCTCGCCGGGGACAGCCAAGGTGCGGCTGCGCGCGGGCGAGGATCAGCTTCGGCCGGGCGGCACGGTTTCAGGGCCATCGCTGATGGGGGCGGCCGACGCGGCGGTCTATGTGGCGATCCTCGCGGTGCTTGGGCCTGTGGCGCATGCAGTCACCACCAACCTGTCGATCAACTTCTTCAAGCGGCCGCAGCCCGGCGACATCATTGCGGATTGCAAGCTGCTGAAGACCGGCAAGCGGCTCGTGATCGGCGAGGTAGCCATGCGCGCGGAAGGCGACGAAGAACTCGTCGCGCATTGCGTGGCGACCTATTCGGTGCCGCCTCGATAGCGCAGTTAGCCTTAGGTAACAAAATACCATAATTCTAAGATGCTGTTATCTTTAACTTATTTTTCTAATGAGTACATTGACGCTGCCATGCGGCGCGTCTAGAACCCGGCTTCCAATCCAATCAATCGGGTCAACAATGAAAACCTTCACGGCCAAGCCGGCCGAGATCGAAAAGAAGTGGGTGCTGATCGACGCCTCCGGGCTGGTCGTCGGCCGCCTCGCCTCGATCATCGCGATGCGGCTTCGCGGCAAGCATCGCCCCAACTACACGCCGCATGTCGATTGCGGCGACAATGTCATCGTGATCAACGCTGAAAAAGCGGTGCTCACGGGGCGCAAAATGGACAAGAAAGTCTATTACCACCACACCGGCTTTCCGGGTGGCGTGAAAGAGCGCACGGCAAAATTCATTCTTGAGGGCAAGTTCCCCGAGCGTGTCATCGAGAAGGCCGTCGAGCGGATGCTCGATGAAGGTCCGATGGCGCGGCAGCAGTTCAGCAATCTGCGCGTTTACAAGGGCACCGCGCACCCGCACGAAGCGCAGCAGCCTGAAACCATCGACATCGGTGCATTGAACCGCAAGAACAAGAGGAGCGCCTGATGGCCGTGGCAGGACAATCGCTGGAAAGCCTAGCCGCGCTCAAGCCGGCCGTGGCCGAAGCTCCAAAGCGCGAGAAGCAGGTGGACGCCCAGGGCCGCGCTTACGCGACCGGTAAGCGCAAGAACGCAGTCGCACGGGTCTGGATCAAGCCGGGCTCCGGCAAGATTCTCGTGAACACGCGGCCGGTCGAAGTCTATTTCGCCCGCCCCGTGCTGCGCATGATGATCCAGCAGCCGTTTACGACGGCAAACCGCACCGGTCAGTTCGACGTGGTCTGCACCGTGTCAGGTGGCGGACTTTCGGGACAGGCCGGCGCCCTGCGCCACGGTATTTCGAAGGCGCTGACCTACTTCGAGCCGGATCTGCGCACGCCGCTGAAGAAGGGCGGTTTCATGACCCGCGACTCCCGCGTGGTCGAGCGCAAGAAGTACGGCCGCAAGAAAGCCCGCCGCAGCTTCCAGTTCTCGAAGCGCTAAGCGGGATATCGGCAACATTCGAAAGGGCGCGCTGCGGCGCGCCCTTTTTTATTATTATTCGACATATTTTGCGCGAAAATTTCCGGTTCCGGCGAAAGCCGGTGCACAGGCTGGCGTCATCAATTCTTCGCAGACGCGGCAGTTCGCTCGCATTGAATCGAATCCCGCAAGCAATCTGAAAGCCGCAGCATGAAGGTTACCGAGACCATTCCTGAATTGGAGACTCGATGGTTCTCGACGTGCCCACCCTCTTCATCGTGTCGATCTTCGTCACGACGATTCTAGGCCTGTTCCTGCTGTTCGCATGGGTGCAGGACAGAAGCATCCGCGCGCTTGCGTGGTGGGGCGTTGCGTATCTGATCGGCGGACTGTCGGTTGCGCTGTTCACGGTGCAGGATTCGCTTTCAAATCCGCTTTCCGTGGCCATCGGAAATGCGCTCCTGTTCGTGGCTTGCGGCGTCATCTGGAGCGGGGCGCGGCTCTTTCATGGACGCGATGTGATGCCGGCATCGATGTTTGCCGGAGCACTGGTCTGGCTGTTCGCGCTGCTCATCCCGGGCTTCATCGAATCCGCCTCGGGCCGGATCGTGCTGTCCTCGATCGCGATTTCCGGTTACGCTTTTATGACTGCCTTCGAGCTTTGGGTGGGCCGCCGGGAAAGGCTTGTTTCCCGCTGGCCGGCGATGTCAGTGCTTTCGTTGCACGGTGTGGTCTTCCTGCTGCCGATCCCGATCGTACTCATTCTGCCTCCGGATCACCGCTATTCCGCCTATTCCGAAGGCTGGTTCGGCATCTTCGCGCTGGAAACACTGTTGTTTGCGATCGCCACCGCCTTCGTCATTCTCACCATGGCGAAGGAGCGTACCGAGCGCATTCACAAGACGGCGGCGACGATCGATCCGCTGACCGAGATCTTCAACCGCCGTGCCCTGCTCGACTCGGGCAGGCGCGTGCTGAACCGTATGGTCTGGGACAAGCAGCCTGTTTCCGTGCTGATGTTCGATCTCGACTTCTTCAAGAAAATCAACGACCGCTTCGGCCATGCCATGGGCGACCGGGCACTTCAGGTGTTCGCGCGCACCGCCGCCGCCAACCTGCGTGCCACGGACATTATCGGCCGGCTGGGCGGCGAGGAATTCGCGGCGGTGCTTCCCGCAACAACGGCCATGTCGGCGCGGGTTGCAGCCGAGCGCGTGCGCTCGGCGTTTCAGGCGGCCGCCGCCGAAATAGACGGTGTTGCGATCCAAGGCACCGTGAGCATCGGGGCGGCCTGCGCCCTCGATCCGAGCGCCGATATCGATGCGCTGCTCGCGCAGGCCGACAAGGCGCTCTATGCGGCCAAGGCGGCCGGAAGAAACTGCGTTGTAATCGCGGGTTTCGATGAAGAAAGCGCCGTTCCGCCGCATGAGAAAACTGAGGACACGCCCGTTTCCGATGCCTCCCTGGAACATGCGAACTTGGTACCCGCGGATCTTCCGGGCGCGATCGAAGCCGCCCGCGCCGCGATCAAATCGGCGGCGTGAAGAATTCTTAACCACGCAAAGCCGCGTATTCCGCTTGTGTTGCAGAAAAACTGATTCAGATTTTAGCGACTGTCTCGACGGTTTTGTAGTGCGTTGCTGCCATCATTCTCCCGATGCGCCGCAATCCTTGCGGCAAGTTCGGGTCGCTTCATGGAACTAGACGTCAAAACAATGTTTGTGGTGACAATTTCGGTCACCGCCATTCTTGGCATGCTCCTGATTTTGTCATGGTACCAGCACCGCAAGATCGAAGCGCTTGCCTGGTGGGGCTGCGCACATCTTGTTGCGAGCCTCGCAGTCTGGATGATTGGCGCGCGCGGGTCGATCGCGCCGTTCTGGTCCATTGAAATATCAAATGCACTTCTTTTCATTGCCGCGGGCATGACCTGGACAGGGGCGCGGCTCTTCGACGGAAACCGCGTCTCTCTGATCGGACTGATCGGTGGTGCGCTGGCGTGGATTCTTGCCGCGCAGAGCGCCGGTTTTATGACCACGCCTTCTGGTCCGGTGATTTTCTCCTCGATGATCATCTCGGTTTACACGTTTGCTACCGCGATGGAATTCTGGCGCGGGCGCCAGGAAAGCCTGCTTTCGCGGTTGCCGCTGATCGTCATGCTGTCGATGCACGGCGTCCTCTATCTCGTGCGCATCCCGCTGACGCTCCTCATGCCGGTTGGCGAGAATGAGCCATTCTTTTCATCGGCTTGGTTTGGCGTGATCGGGCTGGAGTCGCTCCTCTATATGATCGCGACGGCGTTCATCCTGCTTGCGATGGCCAAGGAACGCACCGAGCTGGAGCATAAGGCGGCGGCGATGATCGACCCGCTAACAGGAGTCGCCAATCGCCGCGCGTTCCTGGACGCTGCGTTGCGTCGCCTGAAGCAGCGGACCCGCGATCCGCAGCCGGTTGCAGCACTCCTGTTCGATCTCGACCGCTTCAAGGCGATCAACGATCAATTCGGTCATCCGGTCGGAGACCGCGTGCTGCGGATGTTCTCCGATATCGCGGTTTCCGAATTGCGCTCGACCGATTTGCTGGGCCGCCTCGGCGGTGAAGAGTTCGGCGCGGTGCTGTTCGGCGCTGAAGTGGGTTCGGCGGCTGCAACCGCGGAACGAATCCGCAGGGCGTTTGCCGAATCCAATGCGACACTCGACGGCTATCACATCGGTGCGACCGTCAGTGTGGGTGTGGCCCAGGTGCCGTCGGAACAGCCCGTTGACGTCGAAACATTGCTGACGCGTGCGGACGAAGCGCTCTATGTCGCCAAGGCGCGCGGCCGTAACCGCATCGAAATCGCCGACGCCTATTCGGAAAGCGCACGGGTTGCGCCGCGCGGCGAGTGGACGCCGGCAAAACCTGCTGCAGCCGCGGCCGATCCCCGTCTGGTCGCGATCTCGATGGGCCTGATGCCGAGCCCGACGGTGGTGCCGGACCACAAACCGGCTGCGCAGACTATTCGCCGCCCGGTGCTCGCGAGTGGCGGCAGGGGCTGAAGCTAGACGCCGATTTTTCCGCCGCCTCGCTTTGTGATCGCGACAATCGAAGGCCGCGGCGGCATGTCCGCCTTGAAATCCGGCCAGCGGGTAGCGGGCTTCTCGAAGATGCCCCGGTCTTTGGGGTCCGGGGATTCGCCGGGATGCTGGATCGCCACGAACAGTGTTTCGTCGTCCGGCGTGAATTCAGGCCCGCACAACTCAGCACCTTCGGGACAGCGGTAGAACAGCTTGCCGGTGCCGCGCAAATTTCCTTCCGTCTCCATCGCCCACACGCCGTCAGCACGGCCGGTCGCGGAGCGTGAGTTGCCGTCGGTGGCGATCCAGAGCCTTCCCATGTGATCCACCGCGCAATTGTCGGGCATGCCGAACCAGCCGTCCTTCGTGGTCGCCGACGAGAAGGTTGCACCGACCTTCTCGATCGAGGGATCGCCACAGCGCACAAGTATTTCCCAGGTGAAGCGCGTTGATGCGTGGTCGCCATCCGCCGTATTCATTTCGATGATGTGACCGAAGGCATTGTCGGCGCGGGGATTGGCCGGATCCACCTGATCCGCTTTGCGCCGGGTATTGTTGGTGAGCATGACGTAGATTTTCTGCGTCAGCGGATTGGCCTCGACGTCTTCGGGACGGTCCATCTTGGTGGCGCCCAGCAGGTCGCCCGCACGCCGGCATTCGATCAAAATATCGGCTTGGCTGTCGAAGCCGTTTACTGCATTGAGCGGGCCGCTGCCGTGAACAAGCGGCATCCATTCTCCGCTGCCGTCCGCATTGTACTTCGCGACATAGAGAATTCCGCGGTCGAGGATGTCGCGATTGGCGGAAGGATTCTGCGTATCCACGCGCGCTTCGGTGACAAATTTGTAGACATACTCGAAGCGTTCGTCGTCGCCGGAATAGACGACATAGCGGCCGTCCTTGTTTGTTATTCCCGCAGCACCCTCATGTTTGAAGCGTCCAAGGGCGGTGCGTTTTTTCGGCACCGAGTTCGGATCGAAGGGATCGATCTCGACGACCCAGCCGAAGCGATTGGCCTCGTTCGGCTCCTTCACAATGTCGAAGCGTTCGTCCCATTTGCCCCAGACCTGCCAGTTATCCGGCACGCCGAAGCGTTTGTAGTTGCGTGCTTCGGGATGGGAGTCCTCGAGAGTGCCCCAGAAATATCCGTGGAAGTTTTCCTCGCAACTCAGCCAAGTGCCCCAGGGCGTGATTCCGCCGGCACAGTTGTTCAGCATCCCGAGAACGCTTCGTCCCGGGGGATCTGCCTTTGTCTTCATGCGATCATGTCCGGCGGCCGGGCCGGTAATTTCCATCGGCGTATCGGCATGGATGCGGCGCGCGTACTTGGAGCCATGCACCACGCGCCACTTGCCGTTCTCGCGCTTCACTTCCAGCACCGCGCCCCCGTGCGCGGCCTTCTCGATGTCAGCAAGCTCCTTCGTCATCTTGTCGAAGTTCGCGGACTTGATGTCCTGGCGTCCGATGCCGGGAAACATCAGTTCCTCGTTCGTGTATTCGAGATTCACGGCCAGCAAACCGTGAGCGGATGGATTGGCGGTACCCGGCATCGGGAAGTAGCCGAGATAATCGTTGTTGTAGCCGAGCTGTCCGAGCTGCGCCTTCGCCGTCTGGTTCATCGGCTCGAAAGCGGGCGCGCCCGGCAGCACCGGATCGCCCCAGCGGATCAGGACGTCCGCGTCATAGCCTTCCGCGACGTAATGATTTTCATCGACGCCCGCAGTGACTTCCTTGAAGGCGAAGCTCGGTGCGGACTGGGCACGGGCATTGGGCGAGGCGGTGAGGGCGACAGGGCTTACCGTTGCCGCGATCGCGGACACTCCAAGCAAACCCTTCAGCAAATCGCGTCGGTTGAATCGGGCGGCGATCACATCCCCAAGGGTTGGATTGCCGGAGGCATTGCGGCCCACATTCTCGGATTCTTCCCAGGCCTGCGCGCGCGTCAGATTGTTTTCACCGCTCATGAGGATGCTCGTTTTCCATCATTGCGGCGGGAGGTTAGCGGCATGGAACGACGAGAATATAACAAATTCTCAGGCTTCCCACAGGTGATTGGAACTCGTTAACCATCGGTGCGTTACGCTGGCATCATGATGATCGCAGACCGCCATTCCTCAGAACTCGCCCGCCTCGATGCCGCGGCCCGGGGTGCGGGTCTGGCGCTTGTCTGCCCGCATCAGTCTTCCGACGAATTGCATGGCGCGCTGGTCAAGGATTATCTCGCTCAGCGGTCGCATGGTGCGCCGTTTTATGCGCTTACCGCCGTGGCGTTGGCGGCGGTTGGGTTGCTCGCCATTTTCTGAATCGGTCGAAAAACAAGATTCCAAAAAACCGGGGCGCCTTTTGGGCGCCCCGCTTGAGTCTGGAACCGCTTTGACGCGGTTCGGGAGGAGACTTTTGTACTGACGCGTTTTCTACGGCGAACCGGTTACCACTTCGCCTGAAAACGCTATGTCAGGCCGAATAGTACATGTCGAACTCGACCGGATGCGGCGTGTGCTCGTAGCGGATCACTTCCGTCATCTTCAGGTCGATGTAGCTGTCGATGAAGTCGTCATCGAACACGCCACCGGCCTTGAGGAATTCGCGATCCTTGTCGAGCGCGTTCAGCGCTTCACGCAGGGAGCCGCAGACGGTCGGGATCTTCTTCAATTCCTTCGCCGGCAGATCGTAGAGGTCCTTGTCCATCGCGCCGCCCGGATCGAGCTTGTTCTGGATGCCGTCGACACCGGCCATCAGCATGGCGGCGAAGCCGAGATACGGGTTTGCGAGCGGGTCGGGGAAACGGACTTCCACGCGTTTCGCCTTCGGGTTGCTCGTGAACGGGATGCGGCAGGACGCTGACCGGTTACGGGCGGAGTAGGCGAGGAGCACCGGCGCTTCGTAGCCCGGAACCAGACGCTTGTAGGAATTGGTCGTGGGGTTCGTGAATGCGTTGATGGCCTTCGCGTGCTTGATGATGCCCGCGATGTAGGAGAGGCAGGTCTCGGAGAGGTCGGCATACTTGTTGCCGGCGAACACCGGGGTCGAGCCCTTCCAGATCGACTGGTGGCAGTGCATGCCCGAGCCGTTGTCGCCATAGATCGGCTTCGGCATGAACGTGGCTGTCTTGCCGTAAATGTTCGCGACCTGGTGGATGCAGTATTTATAAATCTGCAGATGATCGGCCATCGTGACGAGCGGGCCGAACTTCATGCCGAGTTCGTGCTGGGCGGAAGCGACCTCGTGGTGATGCTTCTCGACCTTCACCCCCATCTTGGCCATGGCGCCGAGCATTTCCGAACGCATGTCCTGCGCGGAGTCCATCGGCGGAACGGGGAAGTAGCCCTTCTTCACGCCGATGCGGTGACCGAGGTTGCCGCTCTCGTAATCGGTGTCGGAGTTCGAGGGCAGTTCGACGGAGTCAAGCTTGAAGCCGGTATTGTACGGATCGGCCTTGAACTTCACATCATCGAAAATGAAAAACTCCGCTTCCGGGCCGAAGTAAACATTGTCGCCGACGCCGGTGGATTTCATGTAGGCGACGGCCTTCTTGGCCATGCCGCGCGGATCGCGATTGTAGGGTTCGCCCGTCGTCGGTTCGAGAATGTCGCAAACGATCGACATCGTGTTCTCGGCGAAGAACGGATCGATGCAGGCCGTGCTTGGATCCGGCATCAGGCACATGTCGGACTCGTTGATCGCTTTCCAACCGGCAATCGACGAGCCGTCGAACATCACGCCTTCAGCAAACGTCTCGGCTTCGACCATGCTGACGTCGAATGTTACGTGCTGCCACTTTCCACGCGGATCGGTGAAGCGGAAATCGACATACTTTACGTCCTGATCCTTGATCATCTTGAGAACTTCATTAGCGGTCGTCATGGAAACTCACCCCCTGTGTTTTCATTGCCTCGGGGCCCCGAGGTCGTTCGTGGTTTTTTGCAAGTCAGATTGCGTCGGTTCCCGATTCACCTGTGCGGATGCGGATTGCCTCCTCGACATTCGAAACGAAAATCTTGCCGTCACCAATGCGTCCCGTTTGCGCGGCGCGGCGGATCGCCTCAATCGCCTTGTCCACCATATCATCGGACAGGACGACCTCGATTTTCACCTTGGGGAGAAAATCGACGACGTATTCGGCACCCCTATAAAGCTCCGTGTGCCCTTTCTGGCGCCCGAAGCCCTTGGCCTCGGTTACAGTAATACCCTGCAATCCGGCCTCCTGCAGTGCTTCCTTCACCTCATCGAGCTTGAAGGGTTTGATGATGGCCTCAATTTTCTTCATGTCGTTTCCTCAAGCCCTTTCTGATCGTGAGCCTTTGCCCGCGGAAATTGTTAGCAGTTCTCGTGCCAGCGGTTTTATGCGCCTGGAACGCTAAGGAAATCATCAGATTGGTAAAGTCCTGGACGGCTTTTGGCGGGTGGTTGCGAACGGATTGATGAGAGTTTGTGCATCCCGATTAGAAAATATGCAACAAGCTCCCACCGCCGCTCCGCGACGGGGATTTCGTGAAGGTCCGGTTCGGGCAATGCAAGAAGCGGGCTGCTCGTAACAGGGATAAAGAAGGGCCGATATGGCAGGGTGATTGGATGATCGAACTGCTCACGCCGAAGGAAATGGCGGAGGCTGACCGGCTGATCATCGCGGCGGGCACGCCGGGCATCCAGCTTATGGAGCGCGCCGGACGCGCCGTCGCCGACCGGGTTGCCGCGGGTTACCCATTGGGGACCCGGGTCACGGTGGTTTGTGGACCCGGCAACAATGGCGGCGACGGTTTCGTTGCGGCTCGTATTCTGAAAGAGCGGGGCTACCCGGTCGATCTGATGCTTGTGGGCGCGCGCGATGCATTCCGGGGCGATGCCGCGGAAGCCGCAGCAAAATGGCAGGGCGATACGCAGGCGGTTTCCGGGCGGAAGCTTGCGGAAGCCGGAGTCATTATCGATGCGCTGTTCGGGGGCGGGCTTTCGCGTGACCTGACGGGCGATGCGCGGGCGGCCGTGGAAGCGGTTGCGAATGCCGGTCGCCCGGTGATTGCCGTCGATCTTCCAAGTGGCATCGACGGAGCCACTGGACAGGTTCGTGGTGCTGCGGTGCGTGCTACAGAAACCGTCACCTTCGTCCGCAGGAGGCCTGGCCATCTTTTGATGCCTGGCCGGCTTCATGCAGGCAAAATTCGTGTCGCCGATATCGGGATCAAGGATTCAATCATCGGGTCGCTGGCCATCAAGACTTTTGCCAATGAACCGGCGCTATGGATGGGCAAATTTCCGCGCCCTTCCGAACAAGGGCATAAATACAATCGCGGACATGCGCTTGTGGTCAGCGGTCCAGCCTATTCGACAGGTGCAGCCCGGCTCGCCGCACGCGGGGCGTTACGGGCGGGTGCGGGACTCGTTACGGTTGGTGGACCGAAATCCGCGATTCAAGTACTGGCGGCAAGTCTCACCGCGGTCATGGTGCGCGAGGCAAACGGTGTTTCGGGGCTGAAGAAGATCCTGAGCGATCCGCGGATCAATGTAGTGGTGCTCGGCCCGGGGCAGGGTGTCGGAAAAACCACCCGCGACATGGTAGCGGCAGCTGCAAAGGCGAAGCGGAGGCTGTTGCTGGATGCGGATGCGCTGACGAGCTTTGCCGGGAATGCGGCTGGCCTGGCAAAAGCACTCAAAACAGCCGCTGAAACTGTTGTCACACCACACGAAGGAGAGCTCACTCGATTATTGAATGAAATTTTACAAAACATTGAAAACAATAGCAAAATAACTAGAGTATTATATTCCGCAAAGATGCTGGGTGCAACTGTCGTCCTTAAAGGGCCTGACACGGTCGTCGGCACACCGGACGGCAGAGCGTCGATCGCCGCGAATGCGCCGCCCTATCTCGCCACCGCAGGAGCCGGCGACGTGCTTGCCGGTTTCATCGCCGGTCTGATGGCGCAAGGCATGCCTGCCTTTGAAGCCGCAAGCTGTGCCGTGTGGCTGCATGGCGAGTGCGGCCGTGAATTCGGTCCCGGACTGATCGCGGAAGACCTGCCCGAGGTGCTGCCTGCGGTATTGCGGCGGCTGGATAGTGACCCGGCGGAATTCAGCCGACCTTAAACCACGCAGCCATGCCCGCGGCCTGATGTTCCAGCATGTGACAGTGGATCATCCACTTGCCGGGATTGTCGGCGATGAAGGCGATGCGCTCGGTTTTTCCTGGAAGAATGAGCACCGTATCGAGCCAGTATGGTTTCCAGGAGTCATCACGATCATCGAGATGCCGGAAATGGTGACCGTGGATATGAATGTTGTGCGGGAAACGGGTCTCATTCGGAAAAGAAAGCACCACTGTTTGCCCGCGCTTTACCGAGAATAACGGGTCCGGGTCATGTCCTTCCGAGGCTTTGCCGTTGAGCGTCCATGCGATGAAGCGGGGCGCATGACCGTGTGTTCCTTGCGGCCTCGATTGTGTCATCAGATCCCGCATCTTCATGCTCATGGCGCCACCTTCCATGAGCACTTCGAGCCGGAAGGCATTGACGAGGTCCATGCGCTCGGGAAGCGCGTTTGATGGTAGCGGCCTAGCGGGCGGTAACGGTGCAACTCGCTTCGGTTCCGCGACATAGATCAGGCGGGCGATTTCAACCTCTTCGCGCCCCATGTCGATCATGATTGGCGCCGATGTGCCGGACTTCAACTTGGCATCGATGAAAAGATCGCAGCGGGAGCCGGGTGACAGCACAACCCTGGAATTTTCGGCCGGAAACGGCAGCGTCGGCTGGCCGTCCAGTGCCATGACGGTCGCTTCATGCTCTGTAATGCGGACCGGCATGATCCGGGCGTTCGCAGCATTCAGCAGGCGAAGGCGGATGCGTTCATTCTTGCGCACCGGAATTTCCGGCGTGGCCTGTCCGTTCACAGTCAGATAATTCCCGTAGCGGCCCTGATGGGCGGCGTCGTGAAAATTTCCGAAACTTTCGTGGATGCGCCCGTCCTTTTCCAGACGCCAATCATCGAGCACCAGCGCGATATCCTGATCGACTTCGACAGGCTCCGCTTCATCGACAATCAGCAAGCCATGCAGTCCGCGATCTACCTGTTCGCTCGACAGCATATGCGGGTGATACCAGTAGGTTCCCGCATCGGGGAGCGTAAAACGGTAGTCGAAAGTTTTGCCAGGCTCTGCGGGCTTCTGAGTGAGACCCGCTGCCCCATCCATTGAATTTTCGATCCGTATCCCATGCCAGTGAATCGACGTCGGTTGCGTCAATTGGTTCAAAAGCCGGATTCGGATTTCATCGCCACGTCGCGCCCGCAAAATCGGACCGGGTACCGTTCCGTCATATCCCCAGATCTCTGTGCGTGGGCCATCCTTGCCGAGGAGACTGGCGCTTCCTGACTTGGCGGTCAGCGTGCGGAATTCGGCTGGTCCGGCAGAAGCGTGACGGGGCAGCAGGTGGATCAACGAAAATCCGAGGCCGGCAGACACAAAGTGTCTGCGCGAAATGCATCCGATCATAGCCGCCTCACTATAGTTGAAGTCGATAGTTGGCCGTCACTTGGCAGCAGTCTATCCGCGATACGCTTCCGGGGATGGGGGTTTCCGAAATTTAATGTTTCCTTTGAGGAGGGGCTTTAGCGCCCTCCATTTCTTTTGCCCTGCGAAACCAGCATGCTATAGAACCCCCGGCCGGTGCTGGTCGCTGCGGCCCTAAGCCTTTTCCAAGCGGGCGTGGCGGAACTGGTAGACGCGCTGGATTTAGGTTCCAGTGACGCAAGTCGTGGGGGTTCGAGTCCCTCCGCCCGCACCAATGGACTGACGGCCGGTACAAATATTCACGCGAACGAAATCTGGAATTCCGAACCATGCAAGTGAAAGAAACCCTCTCCGAAGGGCTGAAGCGCGAGTATCAGGTTGTGCTGCCGCTGACCGAACTGGATCAGCGCGCGACCGAACGGCTCGAGACGATCAAGGACCGTGTGAAGCTCGATGGCTTCCGTCCGGGCAAGGTCCCGTTGCCACACCTGAAGCGGGTCTATGGCCGCTCGGTGATGGGCGAAGTGATCGAGCAGGCAATTTCCGAGGCCAACAACAAGATCATCAGCGACGGCGGCTTCCGCCTTGCGATGCAGCCGCAGATCAAGCTCGCCTCCGAGGAGGAGGCCGCGGTCAAGGAAGTGATGGAAGGCAAGGCTGACCTTTCCTACACGGTCGCGATGGAAATCCTGCCGAAGATCGAGCTGGCCGATTTCCGCAGCATCAAGCTGGAGAAGCCCGTCGCTCCGGTTGCCGAAGATCATGTGGACGAGTCCCTCAAGAAGATCGCGGAATCGAACCGGAATTTCACCGACAAGGACGGCAAGGCCGAAAACGGCGACCGTGTTGTGATGAACTTCAAGGGCACGCTGGAAGGCGCGCCGTTCGAAGGTGGCTCTGCGGACGAAGTCCCGCTGGTGCTCGGTTCGGGCGGGTTCATTCCGGGCTTTGAAGAGCAGATCATCGGGATGGGCAAGGGCGAGACCCGGACCATCAAGGTCACCTTCCCGAAGAACTACATGGCCGAACATCTCGCGGGTAAGGATGCGGAATTCGAAGTGACCGTGACGGCGGTGGCCGGCCCTGAAGCGATCAATATCGACGACGACTTTGCGAAGGGTCTAGGCCTTGAGAGCGTCGAAAAACTCAAGTCGCAGGTGCGCGACCGGCTGGAGCGCGAATATTCATCGCTGTCGCGCGCCAAGCTGAAACGCGCTTTGCTGGACGCGCTCGACAAGCAGCACCAGTTCGATGTGCCGCCGTCGCTCGTGGAGCAGGAATTCGGCGGCATCTGGTCGTCGGTCACGCAGGAACTCGAACGTCAGGGCACAAGCTTCGCCGACGAGGGTAAAACCGAAGATCAGGCGCGCGAGGAATACAGGAAAATTGCCGATCGCCGTGTTCGCCTGGGCCTCGTTCTTGGCGAAGTCGGCGAGAAGAATTCGATCAAGGTCGCGGACGACGAACTGAGCCGCGCCGTCGTCGAACGCGCCCGGCAATATCCCGGGCAGGAGCAGAAGGTGTTCGAGCAGATCCGGAACGATCCGAACCTGATCGCCGCCATCCGAGCGCCACTGTTTGAAGAGAAGGTCGTTGACTACATCCTCGAACTCGCCACCGTTACCGACAAGCCCGTCACCCGCGAGCAGCTCGTCGCGGACGACGAAGACGACGAGGGTGAAGGCAAGAAGTCCGGCAAGAAGTAGGGACTATTCCCGGTCCAGCCGCTGCAGCCGATAGGCTAAGCTGCGGCTGCGATTCGACCGCCGCCCGTGGAGGACATTCAATGCGCGATCCCATCGAGACCTACTCCAATTATCTTGTTCCGATGGTGGTCGAACAGACCAATCGCGGCGAGCGGTCCTACGATATTTACTCGCGCCTGTTGAAGGAGCGGATCATCTTCATCACCGGTGGGATCGAAGACGGAATGTCGACGCTGGTCGTGGCGCAGCTTCTCTTTCTTGAAGCGGAAAATCCCAAGAAGGAAATTTCGATCTACATCAACTCGCCGGGTGGCGTGGTTACATCGGGGCTTGCGATCTACGACACGATGCAGTTTATCCGGCCCGCCATCTCGACGCTTTGCATCGGTCAGGCGGCCTCCATGGGCTCGCTCCTGCTGACAGCCGGCGCCAAGGGCATGCGTTATGCCTTGCCGAATGCGCGGATCATGCTGCACCAGCCGTCGGGCGGCTTTCAGGGGCAGGCGACCGACATCATGCTGCACGCCCAGGAAATCCTGAACATCAAGAAGCGGCTGAACGATATTTACGTCAGGCATACGGGCCAACCGCTGAAGTCGATCGAGGACGCGCTCGAGCGCGACAAATTCCTTACCGCCGAAGCCTCCAAGGAATTCGGTGTGATCGACCAGGTCATCGACAAGCGGCCGACGGAAGACCCGGTCCCGGTCAAGCCCTGATCGTCGGACTCCCGCCGAGCATAGAACTACGCTAGTCTCCGCCAGTTAAATCGCTCTCCAAGGGCGATGGAAATGCTGCCGGACAACGGCAGTTCAGGGACAGGGAAACGCGAGGGAGACGGCCGTGAATACTGGCCGAGGCGTTTCGCAAATTTGTCTGGGACTTTTTTTGGCCGGCAGCGCATTTGCCGCTGTGTCGGCCTATGCGCAGACACCTTCCTTCAAGGCGCCGCCGCGAACGATCGCCGACATCACCGCCATTCTGGATCAGGAAAAGCCCGACCCGCAACGGATCGCAAAACTACGCGCGCAGGCGGATGCAAACGCTCCGGTGGGCGCCGACGAACGCACGCTGATGAATTTCCATTACGAGCGTGCGCAAGCCTACTCCGCGCTTGGACGGCTGGGTGAATCGATTCAAGAATCAGAAAAGGCGCTTGCGCTCGCGCGGAAAACCGACGTCGAAATAGCGTATCGGGTCGCGCAACATCTGGCGCGCGAGTATCGTTTCGCCGGCGACCATGCGAAAGCGCTGAATTTCCAGGAACAGATGAACAAGGAATTCGTCGGCCCGGGCCGGATGGGACGTGCTTTCAACGGCAACCGGCTGGTTGTCCTGTCGCTGCTGCAGCTTGGACAGATCGAGCGTGCCGAAGGCGTCCTCAATCGTACGCTGCAGCTATTCGAAAAATCCAAACAATGGCCGAACGTCGAGATGTTCCGTCCAAACTGGGCTTCGAACATAGAGGAAATGCGCGCGCGGATTGTCGATGCGCGAGGACGTTATGCCGAGGCGGAACAGGGTTATCACCGAGCCAGTGTTTTGTGGGCGGAATCGATCCGCTTGGCGCAAGCAAGTCCCAACAAGCCTCAGACCACCGGTATGGAGCAGAATCTCGACTACCTGCTTGCTTATGAAGGCCGTGCGAAAATGCATCAGGGCAAGTTCGTCGAGGCGGAATCCGACATTCGGCGGGCGCTGCTGAGCCGTCTTCGCGCCAACGGAAAATTCCACTCGGACACAGCCTTTTTCATCGCCCAGCTTTCGCGCGTGATGATCGAGCAGGGCCGTTACGACGACGCGGAGAAGCTCACCAGCACATCGCTCGAAATCTATCGCGGATTGGGTTACGAGCCCAATTCGCTTTCGATCGTGTCCGTGATGGACCAGCTCGCGGGCGTTTATTCGCTGCAAAACCGCCAGCTCGACGTGTTGAAGCTGTATGAGGAAATCGACAAGTCCATCGCGAATTGGGATTCAAAACGGAAGGAAATGTATTCCTATTCGCGCACGCGCGTATTTGCGTTGCTGAGCGTAGGCAAGACAAAGGAAGGAATCGAGATCGCGCGCGAATACTGGAACCGGATGAAATCCCGCTTCGGCGAGAAGCACCAGAACGCGCTGCTGGCTCAAGGCGTGTACGCAATCGGACTGTTCCGCGCCAATCAATTGAAGGAATCGCTGGAGCACTTCCGCGCCGCGGTCCCGATCCTTGTTACAGCTTCGCGTGAATCCGATGATGAAGATGTGAGCGCTGGAGCCGCGCGTGAACAGCGGATGCGAAATATCGTGGGTACCTATATCGCATTGCTGGCAAAGGCGCCGGAACTGGCAGGCGGGGCCGAGGCGGTGGCAGCCGAAAGCTTTCCGCTTGCGGAAGTTCTGCGGGGCAGGACGGTTCAGAAAGCGCTCGCGGCTTCAAGCGCGCGTGCTTCAGCCAAGGATCCTGCACTTGCGGGACTTGTGCGGCTCGAACAGGACCTTGAAAAGCAGGCCAGCGCGCAACTCGGCCTCATTAACAATATGCTCTCGCTGCCGCCGGAAGAAAGAAACGAGCAGGAACTCAAAGACCTCCGTACGTCGCTCGATACGATCAGAAAGGATCGCTCGAACGCGCGCCGCGATATCGAGAAGAAGTTTCCCGAATATGCCGATCTGATCGATCCGAAACCGCCGACAATCGCGGGCGTGCGCACTGCGTTGAAGCCGGGCGAGGTTTTGCTGTCGTTTTATTTCGGCAACCAGAGTTCCTATGTCTGGGCGATCCCGAAAGAAGGGAAAGCCGGCTTTGCGCCAATTCTCCTGCGCACGCGCGATCTCGAACAGCGGGTGACGGCGCTTCGCAAGGCGCTGGAGCCGCAGGCGTCGTCCATCGACGAAATTCCGGCATTCGATCTGAAACTTGCCAGCGAACTTTATAACGCGCTTCTGAAGCCGGTGGAGGAAGTCTGGAAGCCGGCCAGAAATCTCATCGTGGTGACGAATGGTGCGCTGGGTCTGCTGCCGCTTGGTTTGCTGCCGACGGCTCCCACCGAACTCAAAAAAGGCGAGCATCCGTTTGCCGAATATAAAAACGTCCCGTGGCTCGCGCGCACGCATTCGGTGTCGATGGTGCCGGCGGCGGCGGCACTCATGACGCTCCGGAATCTGACGCCGGGTTCTCCTGCCCGGGAGCGGCTGATTGCGTTTGGCGATCCCTATTTCAGCACTGATCAGGCCAAGGAAGCGGAAAGCGATGCCGCTTCGAAAGTCGGACAGCAGGCGGCGGTCGCAACCCGGGGCGTTCCGTTCGTGCGCCGCAACTCCTCACAGGCGCTAGGTGTGGACAGTGCCGAGCTTGGATTGCTGCCAAGGCTCCCCGATACCGCCGAGGAAGTGAAGTCGATCGCGATCGCGTTGCAGGCAGACCCGAGCAAGGTGCTGCATCTCGGCAGGGCGGCGAACGAAAAGACCGTGAAGAACATGGACCTCTCGAAGTACAAGATCGTCGCCTTCGCAACGCACGGTCTTGTGCCGGGCGAACTGAACGGCTTGACCCAGCCCGCACTCGCCCTGACGGCGCCGGAAGTCGCCGATGTCGATGGCGACGGGCTGCTGACGATGGAAGAAATTCTGGCGCTCAAGCTCGACGCCGACTGGGTCGTGCTGTCGGCCTGCAATACGGGCACGGGTGCCGGGGCAGGGGCGGAGGCGGCTTCCGGGCTGGGCCGGGCGTTCTTCTATGCCGGGACCCGAGCGCTCCTGGTCACCAACTGGTCTGTCCACTCGGTTTCCGCGCGCGAACTGGTCACCGATCTTTTCGCCCGCCAGGCAGCCAATCCAAAACTCGCCCGCGGCGAGGCGCTGCAACAGGCAATGATGACGCTCGCGACGGACGGCGGCTACAAGGACCCGGGCGGCAAGACGATCTTCAGTTACGCCCATCCGCTGTTCTGGGCGCCCTACACCATCATTGGCGACGGTGGCTCTTGATAAGCGATACGGACAGACTACATTCCGCGCCAGTTTAACGGGGGATTGCTCCGATGCGCCAAGCCTTGTTTCCTAAGGTCGTCGCGTTGAGCCTGTTCAGTGCGGTTCTTGCAACGCCGCTGAAGGCCGAAATTCTCATCACCGAAAATGAAGCGGCTTTGCCTGCCGCCGCCGATACGGGACTGACGTTCCGCGGCGTTACGCGCGGGCCGAAAGTGCAACTGGTGTCGCCGGCTCCCGGTTCGGGCACGGTCACTTCTCCGCTCAATCTCCGGCTGAAGTTTGAGAGTTTCGGCGGCGCCAAGATCGATCCCGCGAGCGTGAAAGCGAGCTATGTCAAAAGCCCGTCCGTCGATCTCACGCAGCGGATGCAGAAATTCGTGAAGGAGAACGGCATCGAGATGGACGGCGCCGTCATTCCCCCCGGCGAGCACATCATCAAGGTGGACCTGAAAGACACCGACGGCCGCGCCGGTTCGGCGAATTTCAAGATCAACGTCGCGAAGTAATTCTGAAACGTCCCACTCCGGGGCTGGGGATCGCAGTGCTTTGTCCGTTTTGCGCCGAAGAGGTCAAGGACGAAGCGATCGTTTGCAAGCATTGCACGCGTGACATCGGTATCCTGAAGCCGATCCTTCAGAAGAACGAAGAACTCGAGAAGAAGGTCTGGGAGCTTCAGGCTGAACTCGATGCCCTGAAGGGCAAGTTCGGTTATCAAGAGGCGGAAAGTGCGATCCGCCAGCAGGCCGGGAGCACGGGTGCCATCGGCTGGCTGATCTATTTGTCCGCATTCGTCGTGCTGCCGGTCCTGATCCTGCTGCTTGCGCACTACCTGATGACGGTTCGTTTCGACGTGAACGTGCTCTTTCTGCGCATCGTTTCAATGCTCGTGCCGCTCCCCTTTGGCTTTGCGCTCTACTGGAAATACCGCGCACCCTTTCTGGCACCCGTGCTGATGGGCGCAGTTGTCGGCGTGGCGGCGGTCGCGGGGATGCTTACGGTGATCGGGCTGGTTGATCGCGTCCCGATTGTTCCGCAAGATCAGCGCGAGTGGCAGGAGGCGCTCGAATATGCGCTCAGCATCGCGCTTGCGGTCCTCACGGGCTACATGCTCGCGCGCATCGTGCAGCGCATTTTCCACACAGGGACGAAATCGAGCGGCATTGTGAACAGCATCGCGCGGGAGATTGCCTCGCTGATGGGGCCGGCAGGAAACGAGCAGGGCCTGAAGGCCCGAATCGCCTCGATCGAACAGATGCTCAACAGCGCGGTGACCGTGGCGACCACGCTCGGTTCCATTTATGCGGGTGTAAAGGGCGTCTTGAACTAGGCCGGCACGCTGCCCATCTAGCGTCGGCGAACATGTCCGGCGACCAAATCTGGTGCAGCAGGCGCCCGAAGTTCCCGAAATCTCCGCAATTTGTGCATGGAAAGGCCAATCTGCGACGCAGAGTCTCGCGCCAACGGCATCTCGCTTGCCTACTTGTGTAGATGAGAATCTGGCAGAAATATCCGTCAGTTGGTAGCGTTAATGGATTCTTGGTGCCCCTACCGCTAGCATTTCCGGCCGGTAACGTGCTTCAAGGACCAAAGGCTTTTGGGGCGCACGCGCGTCCAAAGCCGGAAGGGTACGGAGAGGCGAATGAGCAAGATAGGAAGCGACTCCAAGAACACCCTTTATTGCTCGTTCTGCGGGAAGAGCCAGCACGAGGTCCGCAAGCTTATCGCGGGCCCGACCGTGTTCATCTGCGATGAATGCGTCGAGCTGTGCATGGACATCATCCGTGAGGAGAACAAGTCCTCGCTGGTGAAGTCGCGTGACGGCATCCCGACGCCGAAGGAAATCCGCAAGGTTCTGGACGACTATGTGATCGGCCAGGATCATGCGAAGAAGGTGCTCTCGGTCGCGGTTCACAATCACTACAAGCGCCTGAACCACGCGACCAAGCACAACGACGTCGAACTCGCCAAATCCAACATCCTGCTGATCGGGCCGACCGGCTCGGGCAAGACGCTGCTCGCGCAGACGCTCGCCCGCATCCTGGACGTGCCGTTCACGATGGCGGACGCCACGACGCTGACCGAAGCCGGTTACGTCGGCGAGGACGTCGAAAACATCATTCTGAAGCTGCTGCAGGCCGCCGACTACAATGTCGAGCGCGCACAGCGCGGCATTGTTTACATTGACGAGATCGACAAGATTTCGCGCAAGTCCGACAATCCGTCGATCACCCGCGACGTGTCGGGCGAAGGCGTGCAGCAGGCGCTCCTGAAGATCATGGAAGGCACGGTCGCTTCCGTGCCTCCGCAGGGCGGCCGCAAGCATCCGCAGCAGGAATTCCTTCAGGTCGATACCACCAACATTCTGTTTGTCTGCGGTGGCGCGTTCGCCGGCCTCGACAAGATCATTTCCTCGCGCGGCAAGGGTACCTCCATCGGCTTCGGCGCCATCGTGCGTTCGCCGGAGGATCGCAAACCCGGTGAAATCTTCCGCCACGTCGAGCCTGAGGATTTGCTGAAATACGGCTTGATCCCCGAATTCGTCGGCCGTCTGCCGGTTGTGGCGACGCTCGAGGATCTCGACGAGGCCGCGCTCAAGACCATCCTGACCGATCCGAAGAACGCGCTGGTGAAGCAATTCCAGCGGCTGTTCGAGATGGAGAACGTCGAGCTTTCGATCCACGAGGAAGCCCTCGGTGCGATTGCCCGCAAGGCGATCGAGCGCAAGACGGGCGCCCGTGGCCTCCGCTCGATCATGGAAGGCATCCTGCTCGATACGATGTTCGACCTCCCGGGCCTCGAAGGCGTCGAGGAAGTCGTCATCAGCAAGGAGGTTGTGGAAGGGGGGGCGAGACCGCTCTACATTTACACGGACCGGGCCAGCGATGCCGGCGCCGGCGGGGCTTCTGCGTAGCGAGGAAGCCTTGTACCGGTTCAGGGGAAGGAACCCACAAGGCACTTCGGCCAAAGCAGGCCTGCCATACCCGGCCATCCTTGACTTCGATCTGCCCGCTATCCACCTATTGAGCAACAAAACCGCCGCTGGATTCGACGAATCCGCGGCGGTTCGTACCTTGCGCCCGAGCCGGTAATTCTCAGCCGGGACGTTCCGGTGGCTTCGGCGCCAACAGAAAGGAGGAGGGGCCAATGGCAACTCCGAAACCTCGTCCACCGCTCTCCGCGGGCCAAACCCAGGTTTTCCCGGTGCTTCCGCTGCGGGACATCGTTGTGTTTCCGCACATGATCGTGCCGCTCTTCGTCGGCCGCGAAAAGTCGATCAAGGCGCTCGAAGAAGTGATGCGGAACGATACCTATATTCTGCTCGTCACCCAGATGAACGCTGGCGACGACGATCCGGTGACCGATCAGATTTATAAGATCGGCACCCTCGCTTCCGTGCTGCAGCTCCTGAAGCTTCCCGACGGCACCGTGAAGGTGCTCGTGGAAGGCGTCGAGCGCGCCGATATCAAGAACTACAGCGACCGCGCTGAATTCTACGAGGCCGAAGCGACCGTGCTCCCGGCTGAAACCGGCGAGAAGGTCGAAGTCGAGGCGCTTGCGCGCTCGGTCGTCAACGAGTTCGAAAGCTATGTGAAACTGAACAAGAAGGTTTCACCGGAAGTCGTGAGCGTGATCTCGCAGGTCGACGATCCGTCGAAGCTCGCCGATACCGTTGCTTCGCATCTCGCCGTCAAAATCCAGGACAAGCAGGCCGTGCTGGAGCTGACCAATGTCGGCACCCGGCTTGAGAAGGTTTTGTCGCTGATGGAAAGCGAAATCTCGGTCCTGCAGGTCGAGAAGCGCATCCGCACGCGCGTCAAGCGCCAGATGGAGAAGACCCAGCGCGAGTATTACCTCAACGAGCAGATGAAGGCGATCCAGAAGGAACTGGGCGACGAGGAAGGCAAGGACGAACTTGCCGAACTCGAAGACAAGATCAAGCGCACCAAGCTCTCGAAGGATGCCCGCGACAAGGCGATGCATGAACTGAAGAAGCTGCGGCAGATGTCTCCGATGTCCGCCGAAGCCACGGTCGTGCGCAACTATCTCGACTGGCTCCTGTCCATTCCGTGGAATAACAAGAGCAAGATCAAGAAGGACCTGGATTTCGCCCAGAAGATTCTGGACGAGGACCATTTCGGTCTCGACAAGGTCAAGGAACGCATCGTCGAGTATCTCGCCGTGCAGTCCCGCGCCAACAAGCTGACGGGACCGATCCTGTGCCTCGTCGGTGCGCCCGGCGTCGGCAAGACCTCGCTCGGCAAGTCGATCGCCAAAGCGACCGGCCGTGAGTTCGTGCGCGTGTCGCTCGGCGGCGTGCGTGACGAAGCCGAGATCCGCGGTCATCGCCGGACGTATATCGGCTCCATGCCCGGCAAGGTGATCCAGTCGATGCGAAAGGCGAAGAAGTCCAATCCGCTTTTCCTGCTCGATGAAATCGACAAGATGGGCGCGGATTTCCGCGGCGATCCGTCGTCGGCCTTGCTGGAGGTGCTGGACCCCGAGCAGAACTCGACATTCGCCGATCACTATCTCGAGGTCGATTACGACCTCTCGAATGTGATGTTCGTGACGACGGCGAACACGCTCAACATCCCGCCGGCACTGCTCGACCGTATGGAAGTGATCCGTATCGCGGGTTACACGGAGGACGAAAAGGTGGAGATCGCGCGCCGCCATCTGATCCCGGCGCAGATCGTCAAGCACGGCCTGAAGGAAGGCGAGTGGTCGCTCGACGACGCCGCATTGATGCAGCTCATCCGCCGTTACACGCGGGAATCGGGCGTGCGTAATCTCGAGCGCGAGCTTGCCAACGTCATCCGCAAGGCCGTGAAGGAGATCATGGCGGAGAAGAAGGAATCCGTCACGGTCACCATGGACAATCTGGAAAAGTATCTCGGTGTGCCGAAATATCGCTACGGCGAGGCGGAGCGCGAGGACCAGGTCGGGGTGGTCACTGGCCTTGCCTGGACCGATGCGGGCGGCGAGTTGCTCACCATCGAAAGCCTCATGATGCCCGGCAAAGGCAAGATGACGGTCACGGGCAACCTGCGCGACGTGATGAAGGAGTCGATTTCGGCCGCGGCGTCCTATGTGCGCTCGCGGGCGGTCAGCCTCGGCATCGAGCCGCCGATGTTCGAAAAGAAGGACATCCACGTCCACGTGCCGGAAGGCGCCACCCCCAAGGACGGCCCGTCGGCCGGTGTTGCGATGGCAACCGCCATCGTCTCCGTGATGTCGGGCATCCCCATCCGAAAAGATGTCGCCATGACCGGCGAGATCACGCTGCGGGGCAGGGTGCTTCCGATCGGCGGCCTGAAAGAGAAACTGCTCGCGGCTCACCGTGGCGGCATCAAGAAGGTGCTGATCCCGGAAGAGAACGCAAAGGATCTCGCGGACATTGCCGAGAACGTAAAGAGCGGGCTGGAAATCATTCCGGTCAATCGCATGGAGGAAGTGATCTTGCATGCCTTGACGAGGCAGCCCGTGGCGATTGAGTGGGACGAAGTCGCGAACCAGCAGCCGGTGAAGCCGGTTGTGGAAGAGGACGATTCTTCCTCGGTCATCGCCCACTAGGCATCCTCGGATCGACAAGCCGGGCGGCTTTGGCCGCCCGGTTTTTCTTTGGGAATTTCGGATTTGCCGGGCGGGCCGGATGCGGCTAAAGCGTCGGCGAACGGGTGATTAGCTCAGCGGTAGAGCGCTTCGTTTACACCGAAGATGTCGGAGGTTCGATCCCTTCATCACCCACCATTTTCCGCCGATATCAGCGCGCACGGATCGGAAAATCGTAATAACCGACGGGCTGCCCCCCATATTCAAAGTGCCACCACTCGCGGCGATAGTTGCGAAAGCCGTGCTTCGCCATCGCGCTCACAAGCAGTTGCCGGTGGCGCTGTTGCTCCGCCGAGATGGCGGTGCTGCGCGTGTGGCTTTTTTCGTCGAAGCAATCGTAGCCGGTGCCCATGTCCATGCTGTTATCCGGCGCCCGCTGGATTGCAGTTGCAGTACAGGACGCATAATTCGCGCGTGGATCGAATACTGGAATGGTCTGGTTGGATTTCGGGATCAGCGTGAGATCAATCGCCGTCCCGGTCGAATGCTGGGAACGGGAAGCGATGTAGCCCAGCGAGAACAGGTTTCGCTTTTCCAGCTCCGGATAAAAGCGCTTGTTCGGGCCGTCGGGTTTTCCGTCACTGGCCCACTGTGCCATCGCTTTGGAGGCGCGGGCCGGGCGATAGCAATCGTACACTTTCAGTCCAAGACCGTGGCTCGACAGATCCGCCTGAACACGCTTGAGGGCGTTCGCGGAGTCCGCGCGAAGCATGCACTCGGGTGCGTCGTAACCTGGAAGGCGGCGGCCGGTGAAATTGTCCTCACCGGCGTAGCGCATGTCCTGCGCAATGCTGGCATCGACATCCCGAAGATACACAAAGCCCGAAACCGGACGTTCCTGCGCTGGAGCGGAATTCGCCAGAACGATGCTTGCAAGCAGAAGAATTACTGCCGCGCTTCTCATTTTCGGTTGCCGGCGGCCCGTGTACTCACTTTCGGGGTTCGCACGGCGCAGAAAGATTCAACGGCGCTCAACACAGCACTTACGATCTTTTCCTGCTGCTCTGTGCTTGCCATCAGCAATTCTTCGTCGCGATGGATGATGGAGCCTGCCTCCAGGAGCAGCGCCGGCATGGTCGTCATCCGCAGCACGACGAGCTGGTCGAAGCGATAGAGGCCGGCATCCTTGTCGATTAGTTCGCGCATGCGTGCGCCCATGATCTTGTCAGTGTAATGCGGCGTGTATTGCAGCCCGCGATCCTTCAATTCCTTGCCGAGTAATTTGCCGAATTGGATGCTCGCACTCAGTTGCGGATTGTCGCGCGAGACAAACATCGAATGCCCCCTGAAGCGGTCGCTGTAGCGATGCTCGGCTACGTTGAAGATCCACTTCTCGATGAATTTCTCAGGGACGGAGTCGTGATGAATCGACAGGAAAATGTCGCCGCCGGCCTTGTTGGCCGCTGCCACCCGTTTCATCAGGCTCTGGAGAGCAGAGCCATCGGTGATCAGCAGCCGCGTCTTGGAGAATCCACCCTCGCGAAGCCCGCGCTCGATCATCAACGAGAGCCGCAGATTGAAATCGTATTCCGCGACACCCCTTGCGCTGGTGGCGCCGGAATCCTCAAGCGTGTGCCCGACGTCGATGATAGGGCGAAAGCGGGCGTAATCGCAGGCCGCGTTTGGCTTTGCGGGGGACGGTGTCTGCGCGAGTGCCGGTGCGCAAAGGAACGCAGGCACAAGCAGCAGAGCCGCGGCCCACAGGCGCTTCATGACGATCCGATCCTCCGGTAGCCATTATAGCCGGAGCGGGGCGTCAAAACAGGTAGGCGACTGCCTGGAAAAACGAAGACCCGGCGCGCAAGCTCGTTCGAGGCGCACACCGGGTCCGGTAACGGGGCCGCTGGTCTGCGATCAGACCGCTTCCTTGAGTTCCTTGGCGGCGCGGAAAGCCACCTTCTTGCTTGCCTTGATTTGGATTTCCTCGCCCGTCGCCGGATTACGGCCTTTGCGCGCCGCGCGATGACGGACCTGCAGGATGCCGAGTCCGACCATGCGGATGCGGTTTCCTTTCTTCAGATGCTTCACGATCCGGTCGACGAGATCGTTCAGGATCGTTTCGGCCTGCTTCTTCGGAATCTCGTGGCCTTCCGCGAGTTCGGCCGCGAGATGCTTCAAGGTGACCGTGGGATTGGATTTGGCTGCCATGACTGCGCGACCCCTTCTTTTGAGCGTTTGGCGTTAGTGCCGTTTTACAAGTACTTCCAATGTATGGGCATATGCGATTCGAGGCCTTTTAAGCCATAGGTGGCTACCCTGAATCTACCGAAAAATGCCCGTCTGACGGGCTTATCCTTGACTTGTCCGGGGTCGGGGCTTAAGTCCGACGCTTCCCTTGGGGGCGTAGCTCAGTTGGTTAGAGCGCCGGCCTGTCACGCCGGAGGCCGCGGGTTCGAGTCCCGTCGCTCCCGCCATTAAGCCCTCCGTCCGGAGGGCTTTTTCTTTTGTGATAGAAGCATTTACAGCGCTTTCGTAAAAACGCGCCACACACCCAATCCCAGCCGGTTTCGAGCCGCTCACGACCTACGCGCCATCGCTATTTGCGTTCCGATCGCATGAACAAAGACACCGGATTCGGCGGATACAATCCTCAGTTCCGAATACATGAAACTTTTGGGGGAAAAATTCCGCAAAAAGCGGTTCCCGGTTCGGTTTCGGCTTTTTGCAGCCCATGGAAGTCCCGGAATCAATTACCTTTTTTTGATGTTTTGGCAGCCAGCGTGTGAGCTTTTGTAGCCTTGCTTCGCTCTAGGCGCTGGGCTAAGCGATAATAGTCTTTCGAACTGATCGCATGTGCGGAAACGAAGGGCTGGCCGCTGGAATACCAACTTTTTCAGTCGGCGGTGCCGCATCCGCGCGAGGCATAAATGACCGCGCTGATCGTCGATTACCTGCCCATCGTCGTGTTCCTCGGAGTCGCGGCGTTCATCGGTCTGGCGCTGCTGATTTCGCCGTTCGTCGTCGCCTACAGTTCGCCCGATCCGGAAAAACTCTCCGCGTATGAATGCGGCTTCAACGCATTCGATGATGCGCGCATGAAATTCGACGTGCGTTTTTATCTCGTCGCGATCCTTTTCATCATTTTCGATCTCGAGGTCGCGTTCTTGTTTCCCTGGGCGATCACGTTCGGGAAGCTCGGATGGTTTGGCTTCTGGTCGATGATGGTTTTCCTCGGCGTGCTGACCGTCGGCTACATCTATGAATGGCGGAAGGGAGCGCTCGAATGGGATTGATGGCGCCGCCCGTCAGGGGAATTCTCGATCCACGCACCGGGAAGCCGGTCGGCTCGGATGATCCTTTCTATAGCGGCCTGAGCGACGAACTTGCCGACAAGGGTTTTCTCGTCACCACCGCCGACGATCTCATCAACTGGGCGCGTACCGGCTCGCTGATGTGGATGACGTTCGGTCTGGCGTGCTGCGCGGTCGAGATGATGCAAGCCTCGATGCCGCGCTACGACTTGGAACGCTTCGGTTTTGCACCGCGCGCATCGCCCCGCCAGTCGGACGTGATGATCGTCGCCGGCACCCTCACCAACAAAATGGCGCCGGCATTGCGCAAGGTCTACGATCAGATGCCGGAGCCGCGCTACGTGATCTCGATGGGATCCTGTGCGAACGGCGGCGGCTATTACCATTATTCTTACTCGGTCGTACGCGGCTGCGACCGGATCGTGCCAGTGGACATTTATGTACCGGGCTGTCCGCCGACGGCGGAAGCGCTCGTGTACGGAATTCTGCTGCTGCAAAAGAAAATCCGCCGCACCGGTACAATTGAACGGTAAGGCTTGCGTCGGATGGAAGAAACACTTCGCGAACTCGGCGAACACATTACGCGGGCGAACTCCGGTGCGGTCTCGGGCTATCAGATCGCGTATGGCGAACTGAACATCGACGTGAAGGCCGCCGGCATCGTCGAGGTCACGAAGTTTCTCCGTGACGACAAGCAATGCCTGTTCTGGAATATCATCGACATCTGCGGCGTGGATTATCCCTCGCGCGAGAAGCGCTTCGATGTCGTCTATCATTTCATGTCACCGAAGCGGAATTTACGGGTACGCCTGAAGGTGCAGGCGGACGAGGGCGAGGCCGTTCCTTCGATCTGTGGCATATATGTCGGCGCCAACTGGTTCGAGCGCGAGGCCTACGATCTCTACGGCATCCTGTTCACCGGCCATCCTGAACTGCGCCGCTTGCTCACCGACTACGGCTTCGACGGCTATCCGCTGCGGAAGGATTTTCCGTTGACCGGTTTTGTCGAAGTGCGCTGGGACGACGAACTAAAACGCGTCGTCTATGAGCCGGTAAAACTCAATCAGGAATTCCGCAATTTCGATTTCCTGTCGCCTTGGGAAGGCACCGAATATGTGCTGCCAGGGGACGAAAAAGCGAAGGGCACGCCATGAAGCCCTCGCTCAAGCCCGGCCTCAAGCACAAGTTCGCGTACAAGGTTCCTGCGAACCGTACCGTTCCGCACCTTTATCCGGAGGCGGCCGACTTCCAGAAAATGCCGCACGTGTTCGCAACCGGCTATTTTGTCGGTGTCATGGAATGGGCGTGCATCGACCTGATGGCGCCGCACATGGAAGCGGGCGAGGGCTCGCTCGGCGTTCACATCAATATCAGCCATGCGGCGGCGACGCCTCCAGGCCTCACCATCTCGGTCGATGCGGAATGCACCGCGATCGACGGCAAGCGGCTCACGTTCAAAGTGCAGGCGCATGACGGCGTCGACTTGATCGGCGAGGGCACGCATGAGCGTTACGCCGTCATCTGGGACAAGTTCAATTCGCGCGTCGCCGACAAGGCCGCGAAGGCAGGGGCCGCATGATGGCAACCGGCAAATGTTTCTGCGGCGCTGTCCGCTACACCGCCAAGTTGGAAAACCGCAATGTGAGTGCCTGCCATTGCGGCATGTGCCGCCAGTGGTCGGCGGGGCCAATGTTCGCGATCTTTTCAAGCACGATGGACATCGCCGACAAATCCAGTCTCGGGGTCTATCGGTCCTCGGAATGGGCCGAGCGCGTCTTCTGCAAGAAATGCGGCACGCCGCTCTACAATTACCTGCTCGGCAAGGATTTTTACGAGATTTCCGCCGAGACGCTGGACGACAAGAGCGGGCTCGTGCTCGACACCGAAATTTTCGTGGACGACAAGCCGGGCTATTACGTTTTTGCGAACGACACCAAGAAAATGACCGGTGCGGAAATCATCGCCGACATCAGCGCGCAAATGAGGGATTGATTGCGGTTATGAACGAACAGAATACCCGCAACTTCCAGATCAATTTCGGGCCGCAGCATCCGGCCGCGCATGGCGTGCTGCGCCTTGTGTTGGAGCTTGACGGCGAAGTCGTCGAGCGCGTGGACCCTCACATTGGTCTGCTCCATCGGGGCACCGAGAAGCTGATCGAATACAAAACTTATATGCAGGCAATCCCGTATTTCGACCGGCTCGATTACGTCGCGCCGATGAATCAGGAGCACGCCTTCTGTCTCGCGACGGAAAAACTGCTGGGTATCGAAGTGCCGAAGCGCGGGCAGATCATCCGCGTGCTGTTTTGCGAAATCGGCCGCCTGCTATCGCATCTTCTGAACGTCACGACGCAGGCGATGGATGTCGGCGCGCTGACACCGCCGCTCTGGGGCTTCGAGGAACGCGAGAAGCTGATGGTGTTCTACGAGCGCGCATCCGGCTCGCGCATGCACGCGGCCTATTTCCGTCCCGGCGGCGTGCATCAGGATTTGCCCGCGAAGCTCGTGGATGACATCGGCGCGTTCTGCGATCCGTTCCTCAAGGTCTGCGACGATCTGGAAACGCTGCTCACCGGCAACCGCATCTTCAAGCAGCGCAACGTCGATATCGGCGTCGTGAAGCTCGAAGACGCTTGGGCCTGGGGTTTTTCCGGCGTGATGGTGCGCGGCTCCGGTGCCGCATGGGATCTGCGCAAGGCGCAGCCCTACGAATGCTATCCGGAGATGGAGTTCGACATTCCGATCGGCAAGAATGGCGACTGCTACGACCGCTATCTCATCCGCATGGAAGAGATGCGCCAGTCGGCGAAAATCATGAAACAGTGCGTTGAGATGCTGGGCCGCGAGCGGGGGCCGGTGTCGGCGAAGGACAACAAGGTGGTGCCGCCCAAGCGCGCCGAGATGAAGCAGTCGATGGAAGCGCTGATCCACCACTTCAAACTTTATACCGAGGGCTATCACGTGCCGGCCGGCGACGTGTATGCCTGCGTCGAAGCGCCGAAGGGGGAGTTCGGCGTCTATCTCGTTGCGGACGGCACCAACAAACCCTATCGCTGCAAGATCCGCGCGCCGGGTTTCGCGCATTTGCAGGCGATGGATTTTCTCTGCCGCGGCCACATGCTTGCCGACGTGTCGGCGATCCTCGGCTCCATCGACATCGTTTTCGGGGAGGTCGACCGGTGAATTGCAGCGTCTCCTTTTTCTTCACCTCCCCCTGCAAGGGGGAGGTCGGCGCACCCAAAGTCGGATTTATCCGGCTTTGGAATTTAGTGCGCCGGGTGGGGGTTCTTGTTCGCTTCGGCGAGGCGACCCCCTCCCTGACCCTCCCCCTTACAGGGGGGGGGAAGATGGCGAACCCAGTGATTAAGAGTCACCTGCTCTACGGGGGGCGACTCTAATGGCCGTCCGCCGCCTTGCAGAAAAGCAGCCCGCGAGCTTCGAGTTCACGAAGGAAAATCTCGACTGGGCAAAGAAACAGATCGCGAAATACCCGGAAGGCCGGCAGGCTTCCGCGGTGATCCCGCTCCTTTGGCGAGCGCAGGAGCAGCACGGCGGCTGGCTGCCGGAGCCCGCGATTCGCCATGTCGCGGAGATGCTCGGCATGGCGCGCATTCGCGTGCTCGAAGTCGCGACCTTCTACACGATGTTCAATCTGGAGCCGGTCGGAAAATATTTCGTGCAGCTCTGCGGCACGACGCCCTGCATGCTGCGCGGGGCCGAAGACCTGAAGAAGGTCTGCAAGAAGCGGATCGGCGACGAGCACCACGTCACCAAGGACGGGAATTTCTCCTGGCTTGAAGTCGAATGCCTCGGCGCCTGCGTGAACGCGCCGATGGTGCAGATCAATTACGATTACTACGAAGACCTCACGCCTGCATCGTTTGAAAAGCTGCTCGACGATCTCGCCGCCGGAAAAAATCCGAAGCCCGGCCCACAGGTGGATCGCCAGTTTTCGGCGCCCCAGGGCGGGCTGACCACGCTGACAGAAGTCGGGGAGAAAAAATAATGCTCGCCGACAAGGATCGTATTTTCCAGAATCTCTACGGCCAGCATGACTGGGGCCTTGAGGGTGCCCGCAAGCGCGGCGCCTGGGATGGCACCAAAGGCATTCTGGAAAAAGGCCGCGACTGGATCATCAACGAGATGAAGAATTCCGGCCTGCGCGGCCGCGGCGGTGCCGGATTCCCAACGGGCCTCAAATGGTCGTTCATGCCGAAACAGTCGGACGGACGGCCGCACTATCTGATCGTGAATGCCGACGAGTCCGAGCCGGGCACCTGCAAGGACCGCGAGATCATGCGGCACGATCCGCATCTGCTCATCGAGGGCTGCCTGATCGCGGGCTTCGCGATGGGCGCCAACGCCGGCTACATCTACATCCGCGGCGAATACATCCGCGAGCGCGAGGTACTGCAGGCCGCGATCGATCAGGCGTATGATGCGAAGCTGATCGGCAAGAATGCCTGCGGCTCGGGCTTCGATTTCGATCTCTACGTTCACCACGGCGCGGGTGCTTACATCTGCGGCGAGGAGACGGCACTGCTCGAAAGCTTAGAGGGCAAAAAAGGCCTGCCGCGCCTGAAACCGCCATTTCCGGCGAATGTCGGGCTCTATGGCTGCCCGAGCACCGTGAACAATGTGGAGTCGATCGCGGTTGCCCCCGACATTCTGCGCCGTGGTGCGGCGTGGTTTGCGGGCTTCGGCCGCCCCAACAATGCGGGCACGAAACTCTTCTGCATCTCCGGGCACGTCAACAATCCGTGCAACGTCGAAGAAGCAATGAGCATTCCGTTCCGCGAACTGATCGACAGGCACTGCGGCGGTGTCCGCGGCGGCTGGGACAATCTGCTCGCCTGCATTCCAGGGGGCTCGTCGGTGCCGGTGGTGCCCGCGAAGCAGATTATCGACTGCCCGATGGATTTCGATGCGCTAAAGGAATTGAAGTCCGGCCTCGGCACGGCGGCGGTGATCGTCATGGACAAGTCCACCGACATCGTGCGCGCCATCGCGCGGATCTCGTATTTCTACAAGCACGAATCCTGCGGCCAATGCACGCCCTGCCGCGAGGGAACGGGCTGGATGTGGCGCGTCCTGAACCGCATGGCCGAAGGGCGCGCGCACAAAAAAGAGATCGATCTGCTGCTCGATGTCGCGAACCAGGTGGAAGGGCACACGATCTGTGCGCTCGGCGACGCGGCGGCGTGGCCCGTGCAAGGCCTGATCCGCCACTTCCGTCATGAAATCGAACAGCGTATCGACGCGTACTCCGCCCATCCGCATTCCGATTCTGTGCGGGTGGCGGCGGAATAATCTTCATAGGGGAAAATCAAATGGCTACAAAGACCAAGGCGAAGGCGAGACCAAGCCGATCCAAGTCCGCAGCCCGTTCAAGCGGCGGTGCCATGGGTCAGCAGTCGATGATGTTCTGGCTCATCGTGCTGCTCAGCCTGTTGATCGGCATCGTGCTCGCGCGCTGGAACCTGCATTACGTGGCGCTGCTGATCGCGGGCGTTATCGTGTTCGTGGATACCTGGCGGCGCGGTATCGCGCAGCAGCCCCCGGGCATGTTCGGCAAGCAGAATAATTACGGCTTGATGCTCGCGTCGGGCGCGCTGCTCGTGATCGTGAGCCTGACGCAGCTGGTGCAGTTCAAGTAAGGAATCTTTTTTCTGTCCGGCCGGGAATTCTCCGGCCGGACAATAAGAGTGCGAAGCGATGGCAAAGCTCATCATCGACGGCCAGGAAGTGGATGTCCCGCCCGAATACACGCTGTTGCAGGCGTGCGAGGCGGCGGGCGCGGAGATTCCGCGCTTCTGCTTCCATGAACGGCTGTCGATCGCCGGCAACTGTCGCATGTGCCTCGTCGAACTGAAGGGCTCGCCGAAACCTGTCGCAAGCTGCGCATGGGCCGTGCGCGACTGCCGTCCCGGCCCGAATGGCGAGACGCCGGTCGTCAACACCAAGTCGCTGATGGTGAAGAAGGCGCGCGAAGGGGTGATGGAATTTCTCCTCATCAACCATCCGCTCGATTGCCCGATCTGCGACCAGGGCGGCGAATGCGACCTGCAGGATCAGGCGATGGCGTATGGCATGGATAAATCCCGCTACGTCGAGAACAAGCGCGCGGTCGAGGACAAATATATCGGGCCGCTCGTGAAGACGATCATGACGCGCTGCATTCATTGCACGCGCTGTGTGCGCTTCGCGACGGAAGTCGCCGGCGTGCCGGAACTGGGGGCCATCGGCCGCGGCGAGGACATGGAGATCACCACCTACCTCGAACACGCGATGAAGTCGGAGTTGCAGGGCAATGTCATCGATCTTTGCCCGGTGGGTGCGTTGACCTCCAAACCCTACGCATTTCAGGCCCGGCCGTGGGAACTGATCAAGACGGAATCCATCGACGTGATGGATGCCGTCGGTTCCAACATCCGCGTCGATACACGCGGCCGCGAAGTGCTGCGGATCCTGCCGCGCACCAACGAGAACGTGAACGAGGAATGGATTTCCGACAAGACGCGCTTTGTCTGGGATGGCTTGCGCACGCAGCGTCTCGACAAGCCTTACATCCGTGAGAACGGAAAACTGCGCATCGCGACCTGGAGCGAAGCGTTCGCGGCCATCGCGGCACGCGTGAAACGCGCGGGGCCGGACAAGACCGGCGCGATCCTGGGCGATCTCGTCTCGACGGAAGAAGCCTTCGCCATCAAGGATCTGATGACGCGGCTCGGCTCAGCGAACATCGACTGCCGGCAGGATGGCGCCGCACTCGATCCGTCGCTCGGCCGTGCGAGCTATCTTTTCAACGCGACCATTGCCGGAATCGAGGAAGCCGACGGCCTGATGATCATCGGCGCCAATCCGCGCAGGGAAGCGCCGGTTCTCAATGCGCGCATCCGCAAGCGCTGGCGCGCGGGTGATTTCAAGATCGGCGTGATCGGCGAGCAGGCCGATCTTTCCTATGACTACACCTATCTCGGTGCCGGACCCGAAACGCTCGCGACCTTCGCGGACCACAAGGAAGCAAAACTCCAGAAACAGATCTGGCTGATCGGGCAGGGTGTGCTCGCGCGCCCCGATGGCGCGGCGCTTCTGTCCATGGTGGCGAAGGCTGCCGTCTCCGCCGGCGCACTAAAGGATGGCTGGAACGGTTTCTCCGTGTTGCATACGGCGGCGGGCCGCGTCGGTGCACTCGATGTCGGCGCCGTACCGGGCAAGGGCGGAAAGACCGCGGCCGAGATGGCGAAGAAGAAGGCACTCGATGTCGTGTTCCTGCTCGGCGCGGATGAAATCGAAATCGAGCCGGGCGCATTTATCGTTTACATGGGCACCCATGGCGACCGGGGTGCGCATCGCGCCGACGTGATCTTGCCGGGTGCCGCCTACACCGAAAAATCCGCGATCTACGTCAATACCGAAGGCCGTCCGCAGCTTGCGAACCGCGGCGCGTTTCCGCCCGGCGATGCGCGCGAGGACTGGGCGATCCTGCGCGCGCTGTCGGATGTGATGGGCGTAAAGCTTCCTTATGACTCGCTCGCGGATCTGCGCCGGTCGCTCGTGGCCGCGCATCCGCATATCGGCAAGCTCGATCAGATCGTTCCCGCTGACGCCGGCGATGTGAAAAAACTCGCCTCGCTCGGCGGCAAGACAGAGAAGACGCCGTTCAAGTCGCCTGTGTCCGATTTCTATCTGACCAATCCGATCGCACGCGCATCCGCCACGATGGCTGAATGTTCGGCGCTTGCCGCGGGCAAAGCGCGGGAGGCGGCGGAATGATGTTCATTCACCCGTCATCCCGGCCGAGCCGAACGGCGAGAGCCGGGATCGTCCAATGTGAGTTGAAAACGATCCCGGGTCTGCGGCGCGCTGCTTCGCACCGCGCCGCGCCCGGGATGACGGAAATCGGGAAAACGCGCCGATGATCGATTTTTTCTGGACCCAGATTTTCCCGATCCTCATCATCGTCGGTCAGAGCCTGCTGCTGCTGAGCGCGCTGCTGATCTTCATCGCCTATATCCTGCTCGCCGACCGCAAGATCTGGGCGGCGGTGCAGATGCGCCGTGGACCGAACGTGGTCGGTCCCTTCGGGTTGTTCCAATCCTTCGCGGACTTGCTGAAGTTCGTACTGAAAGAGCCGATCATCCCGTCCGGCGCGAACAAGGGCGTATTCCTGCTCGCACCGCTGGTGAGCTGTATTCTGGCGCTCGCGGCTTGGGCGGTGATCCCGGTGCATCCGGGCTGGTCGATCGCCGACATCAATGTCGGCGTGCTCTACATTTTTGCGATCTCGTCGCTTGGCGTCTACGGCATCATCATGGGCGGCTGGGCGTCGAACTCAAAATATCCATTCCTGTCCGCGCTGCGCTCGGCCGCACAGATGGTGTCTTACGAAGTCTCCATCGGCTTCGTCATCATCACTGTTTTGATGTGCGTCGGCTCGCTGAACCTCACCAAGATCGTGGAGGCGCAGGATGGACCGCTCGGCATGTTCCAGTGGTACTGGCTGCCGCTGTTTCCGATGTTTGTGATTTTCTACATCTCCGCGCTCGCGGAAACCAACCGTCCGCCATTCGATCTCGTGGAAGCGGAGTCCGAACTCGTCGCCGGCTTCATGGTCGAATATTCATCGACGCCGTACCTGCTGTTCATGCTCGGCGAGTACGTCGCGATCGTCACCATGTGCGCGATGGCGACGATCCTGTTTCTCGGCGGATGGCTGCCGCCGTTTGCGGTGGCGCCGTTCACCTGGGTTCCGGGCGTCGTCTGGTTCGTCCTCAAAGTCTCCTTCATGTTTTTCCTGTTTGCGATGGCGAAAGCCATCGTGCCGCGCTATCGCTACGACCAGTTGATGCGGCTCGGCTGGAAAGTGTTCCTGCCGATCACGCTGTTCATGGTGGTCGTCGTGGCGACGGTCCTGCAAGTCACCGGTTGGGCGCCGAAATGATCACGGAGAGCAATCATGATTCCTACCTATGTGGCCGGCGCGATCATCGGCGCGGTGATCGGCTATTTCAGCTATCTGTTCGTGATGAGCATGCTGGAGCCGCGGTTGCGGATGACCGATCGTTCCAAGACTCCGGACGAAAAAGCCGATTTCGAACGAAGGATCAGACTGCTTCGAACGATTTTTCTCGTGGTGGAAGTTGTCGGGCTCGGAGCGGCCGGCTTCTTGATCGGCTCGAGCTATCAGCAATGAGCGCGTTCGCGACCGCAGGAGCAGTCCGATGAAACTTGCTAATGCGACACGTTCGCTGTTCCTGTGGGAGTTCGTCTCGGCGTTCGTGCTTGCGATGCGTTATTTCTTTCGCCCGAAATCGACGCTGAATTACCCGTTTGAAAAAGGTCCGATCAGCCCGCGCTTCCGCGGTGAACATGCGTTGCGCCGCTATCCGAACGGCGAAGAGCGCTGCATTGCGTGTAAGCTCTGCGAAGCCATCTGCCCGGCGCAGGCGATCACCATTGAGGCCGGCCCGCGCCGCAATGACGGCACCCGCCGCGCCACGCGCTACGACATCGATATGGTGAAGTGCATTTACTGCGGGCTCTGCCAGGAAGCGTGCCCGGTGGATGCGATTGTCGAAGGCCCGAACTTCGAATTCGCAACCGAGACGCGTGAAGAACTTTACTACGACAAGGAGCGGCTGCTCGCGAATGGCGACCGCTGGGAGCGCGAGATCGCGAACAACCTCGCGCTCGACGCGCCGTACCGGTGAGGAGATCGTGAGCATCGTCGGCCTCTTCTTCTATCTCTTTGCATTCGTGCTGCTCGCCTCGGCGTTCATGGTGATTGCTGCGCGCAATCCCGTGCATTCGGTGCTCTTCCTTATTCTTGCGTTCGTAAACGCGGCCGGCCTGTTCCTGATCCTCGGCGCGGAATTTCTCGCGATGATCCTGGTCGTCGTTTATGTCGGCGCGGTCGCCGTGCTGTTCCTGTTCGTCGTGATGATGCTCGATGTGGACTTCGCCGAATTGCGGCAAGGCTTCATGCAGTATCTGCCGGTCGGCGCGATGGTCGGGCTGATTTTCTTGGTGGAACTCTTGCTCGTCGTCGGCGCGTGGGTGACGGCGCCGAACATCAATGCCGCCATCAAGGCGCCGATCCCGCCGCTTTCGCAGGCTACGAACACCGAGGCAATCGGCCTCGTGCTCTATACGACCTATATTCATTACTTCCAGCTTGCCGGGATCGTGCTTCTGGTCGCGATGATCGGTGCGATCGTGCTGACGCTTCGCCACAAGCCGAACGTCAAGCGGCAGAATATTGCGGCTCAGATCGCGCGCACGCCGGCGGATTCCGTCGAGGTGCGTAAAGTGAAATCGGGGCGGGGACTATGAACCGCATCCATCAGTCATTCCGGGGCGCCGCGCAGCGGCGAACCCGGAATCCAGAAGCGGGCTCAGCGTCTGCGTCTGGATTCCGGATCCGCGCTTTCAGCGCGTCCCGGAATGACGGAATAGAACTGGGGCAGGGGATCTGAGATGGAGATCGGCCTCTCGCATTACCTGACCGTTGCCGCGATCCTGTTCACGCTCGGCATTCTCGGCATCTTCTTGAATCGGAAGAACGTCATCGTCATCCTGATGTCGGTCGAATTGATCCTGCTCGCGGTCAACATCAATCTCGTTTCGTTTTCCGCGTTTCTCGGCGACATCGTCGGGCAGATTTTCGCGCTTATGGTGCTGACGGTCGCGGCGGCGGAGGCAGCGATCGGCCTTGCCATTCTCGTCGTCTTCTACCGCAACCGCGGCTCGATCGCGGTCGAAGACATCAATATGATGAAGGGCTAGCGCATGATCCCGAAAAGTGGAGACCGATTTTCGGATCAGATCATGCGGCGGGTACAAGCATGATTCAGGCAATCGTTTTCCTGCCGCTGCTCGGTTTTCTGATCGCAGGCATTTTCGGCCGCCTGATCGGCGCGCGCGTCGCCGGGCTCTTGACCAGCACGCTGCTCGTGATCGCAGCACTCCTGTCCTGGTACGTATTTTTCAACACGGGTTTCGGCGGCCATGAAATCCGCCTGCGCCTGTTCACCTGGATCGCCGCCGGTGGACTGAGTGTCGATTGGGCGCTGCGCGTCGACGGGCTCGTCGCGGTCATGCTTGTGGTCGTGAACAGCGTGTCCGCCCTCGTTCATATTTATTCGATCGGCTACATGGAAGAAGACCCGCATCAGCCGCGCTTCTTCGCGTATCTGTCGCTCTTCACCTTTGCGATGCTGATGCTGGTGACCGCCGACAACCTCGTCCAGCTCTTCTTCGGCTGGGAAGGCGTCGGCCTCGCAAGCTATCTCCTGATCGGCTTCTGGTATCACAAGCCCGAAGCGAACGCCGCCGCGATCAAGGCATTCATCGTCAATCGCATCGGCGATTTCGGCTTCGCACTTGGAATCTTCGCGGTTTACGCGCTGATCGGATCGGTCGCCTACGACACCATCTTCGCCGAGGCGAAGACGCTGGCCGGCAAGACCATTCCGCTGTTCGGGCACAATTTCGATGCGCTCACGGTGATCTGCCTGCTACTGTTCGTCGGCGCCATGGGCAAGTCCGCGCAATTCTTGCTGCACACATGGCTGCCGGACGCGATGGAGGGCCCGACTCCGGTTTCCGCGCTCATTCACGCGGCGACGATGGTCACCGCCGGCGTGTTCATGGTGGCGCGGCTGTCGCCGCTGTTCGAGCTGGCACCGACGGCGCTGACGGTGGTGACGTTCGTGGGCGCGCTCACGGCTTTCTTCGCCGCCACTGTCGGCCTCGTGCAGAACGACATCAAGCGCATCGTCGCCTATTCAACCTGCTCGCAGCTAGGTTACATGTTCGTGGCGATGGGCGTTGGCGCCTATTCGGTCGGCATGTTTCATTTATTCACGCACGCCGCTTTCAAGGCGCTCTTGTTCCTCGGCTCCGGCTCGGTGATCCACGCCATGCATCACGAGCAGGACATCCGCAAAATGGGCGGGCTCGCGAAGCACATCCCCTTCACCTACGCGATGATGCTGATCGGCACGCTGGCGCTCACCGGCTTTCCGTTCACCGCGGGGTTCTACTCCAAGGATGCGGTCATCGAAGCGGCGTTCGCGGGCCATAACAGCATGGCGCAGTTCGCGTTCTGGATGACGGTCATCGCGGCGGGTCTGACGTCGTTCTATTCCTGGCGTCTCATGTTTCTGACGTTCCACGGCAAGACGCGCGCCGATCACCACACCATTGAGCATGTCCACGAGTCGCCGAAAGTGATGCTTGCAACGCTCGTAATTCTGGCCACGGGTGCCATCGTGCTCGGCTTCGCGTTCAAGGGCGTGTTCACGAGCGAGGACGGCATTACAGGCTTTTTCCGCGACTCGATCTTCTCCGCGAACGGCCACAAGATTCTGGAAGAACTGCATCAGGTGCCGCTGTGGGTGAAACTTGCACCGCTCGTGATGATGATCGGCGGCTTCCTGGTCGCGTATCAGTTTTACATCCGCAAGCCCGAGCTGCCGAAGGCGCTCGCCGAACAGCAGCCGCTGCTGTACCAGTTCCTGCTGAACAAGTGGTACTTCGACGAGATTTACGATTTTCTCTTCGTGCGTCCGGCGATGTGGATCGGCCGCACGCTGTGGAAGCGCGGCGACGGTTTCGTCATTGACGGTTTCGGCCCGGACGGCGTTTCTGCGCGCGTGCTCGACGTGACGCGCAATGTCGTGCGGCTGCAAACCGGTTATCTCTATCATTATGCGTTCGTGATGCTGATCGGGGTCGCGGCACTCATCACCTGGTTCCTGGTGCGGGGGGCAGGCTGATGGCGCAAGGCTGGCCAATCCTTTCCGTCATCACCTTCCTGCCGCTGGTCGGTGCGTTGTTCATTGCGATTTTGCAGGGCGATGATGAAGCCGCAAAGCGAAACGCGCGCTATGTTGCGCTCTGGACGACGCTGATCGTATTCGCGATCTCGATCCTGCTGATTGCGGGCTTCGACCGCGCCAATCCGGGCTTCCAGTTCGTCGAGAACAAGCCATGGCTCGGCGGCACCATCCGCTATCATCTCGGCGTTGACGGCATCTCATTGCCGCTCGTGATCCTCACGACCTTCATCATGCCGCTCTCGATCCTTGCAAGCTTCGGCATCGAGAAGCGCGTGAAGGAATACATGATCGCGTTTCTGGTGCTGGAAACGTTGATGGTCGGCACGTTCGTGGCGCTCGATCTTGTACTGTTCTACGTCTTCTTCGAGGGCGGCCTGATCCCGATGTTCCTGATCATCGGTGTGTGGGGCGGGGCGCGGCGCGTCTATGCGACGTTCAAGTTCTTCCTCTACACGCTCGCGGGCTCGGTGCTGATGCTGCTCGCCATGATGGCGATGTACTGGCAATCGGGCACGACGGACATCGCGACACTGCTCACGCATAATTTCCCGCGCGGGATGCAGAACTGGCTGTTCCTCGCGTTCCTCGCGTCTTTCGCGGTGAAGCTGCCGATGTGGCCGGTGCATACGTGGTTGCCGGATGCGCATGTGGAAGCGCCGACGGCGGGCTCCGTCATTCTCGCCGCGATTCTGCTTAAGCTCGGCGGCTACGGCTTCATCCGCTTCTCGCTGCCGATGTTTCCGCATGCGTCGGAATTCTTCGCGCCGATGATGTTCGCACTCTCGGTGGTCGCGATCGTCTATACATCGCTCGTCGCGCTCATGCAGGAGGACGTGAAGAAGCTGATCGCCTATTCGTCGGTCGCCCATATGGGCTTTGTGACGCTCGGGCTCTTCAGCTTCACCAACGAAGGCGTGCAGGGTGCCATCTTCCAGATGATTTCGCACGGCGTCGTCTCCGGCGCGCTCTTCCTCTGCGTCGGCGTCGTCTATGACCGCATGCACACGCGCATGATCGACGCTTACGGCGGACTTGTGAACCGGATGCCGCTCTATGCGGTCGCGTTCATGATTTTCACCATGGCGAATGTCGGCCTGCCGGGCACGTCCGGTTTTGTGGGTGAATTTCTGACATTGCTCTCCGCATTCAAGGTGAACATTCCGGCCGCGATTTTCGCAACGCTGGGCGTGATCCTGTCGGCCGCCTATGCGCTCTGGCTCTATCGCCGGGTCATGTTCGGTACGCTGGAAAAAGCGAACCTTCAGGACATTCTCGATCTCAACCGCCGCGAGATGATCGTGCTGGCGCCGCTTGTGGTGCTGACGATCCTGTTCGGAGTCTGGCCGGGACCGATCCTGGAGACCAGCGCGAACTCGGTCGCGGCCCTCGTCGATCACACGCGCGCGGCATTGGCTCCGGCCAAGGCAGCGCTCCTGTCGCTGCAATAGGCTGAACAAATGAACGTCGTGGTCACATCCCTTACGCCTGTGTTGCCGGAGATAGTCGTTCTCGGCGGCGCACTGGTGCTTGTGCTTCTGGGCGCCGCGAAGGGCGACAGGATCGCCGGGATCATGGACGCGGCGTGCATTGCGCTCCTTCTGATCGCTGCCGTGCTGGTGATGGCGGTACCCGATGGCCGCTTCGAAGTATTCGGCGGCAGCTTTGTATTCGACGGCTTTGCCCGCTTCATGAAAGTGCTGACGCTCATCGGTGCCGCGGCCGCGCTCTTCATGTCGATCGATTTCTGGAAGAAGGAAAAGCTGCACCGCTACGAATTCGGTCTTCTGGTGCTGACTGCCTCCGCCGGCATGATGGTGATGGTGTCGGCGAACGACCTGATCATGCTCTATATGGGCATCGAGCTGATGTCGCTCTCGCTTTATGTGATTGCGGCCTTTGATCGCGACAATGTCCGTTCCTCGGAAGCCGGTCTGAAATATTTTGTGCTCGGTGCGCTTTCCTCCGGCATGCTGCTTTATGGCGCGTCGCTGATCTACGGCTTTACCGGCACGGTTTCGTTCACCGGCATCGCGGCGGCAGCGAAGTCGCCTTCCACCGGCCTCGTCTTCGGTCTGGTGTTCCTGTTCGCCGGTCTCGCCTTCAAGGTTTCCGCCGTCCCGTTCCACATGTGGACGCCGGATGTCTATGAAGGTGCACCGACGCCGGTGACGGCATTTTTCTCGGCGGCCCCCAAGGTCGCGGCCATCGCGATCTTCGTGCGCGTCGCAACCGGCGCGTTCCCCGGGATCGTGCCGCAGTGGCAGCAGATCGTGATCTTCATCTCGATTGCGTCCATGGTGCTCGGCGCGTTCGCCGCGATCGGACAGACCAACATCAAGCGGCTGATGGCGTACAGCTCCATCGGCAATATCGGTTTCGCGCTGGTCGGCCTTTCTGCAGGCACGGCATCGGGTGTCGCCGGCGTGCTGATCTACATGGTCATCTACATGGCGATGACGCTCGGCACGTTCGCCTGCATCCTTGCGATGCGACGCAATGGCAAGGCGGTCGAGGAGATCGATGAACTCGCCGGCCTCGCGCGCACGCATCCAGCAACCGCCTTCATGCTGGGAGCCATGATGTTCTCGCTCGCCGGCATTCCGCCGCTGGCGGGCTTCTTCGCGAAGTTCTATGTGTTCCTCGCCGCCATCGAGGCGCGGCTCTTCGCGCTCGCCGTGATCGGCGTGCTCGCAAGCGTCGTCGGCGCCTATTATTATCTGCGCATCGTCAAGATCATGTACATGGATGAGCCGAAAGCACCGTTCGAGCCGATGGCGGTACCGCTGCGCGTGGCACTCGGCGTCAGCGGACTGTTCGTGATCTTCTTCTTCATCTATCCGGCGCCGATTGTCGCGGCGGCGCAGGCGGCCGCAAAGTCGCTGTTCTGAACATGAGCGCATTTCCGCCAACCGCGGGCGGAATTCCGGTCGTGGTATTCGACAGGATTGGTTCAACCAACACAGAGGCACTGGAGCGTGCACGCAGGAGCGAGCGCGGACCGCTCTGGGTCGTTGCGCTAGAACAGTCGGGCGGCCGGGGACGGCAAGGACGGGTTTGGATTTCGGAGCCCGGCAATCTCTACGCAAGTCTTCTCCTGCACGATCCGGCTCCATCCGCCGTGCTGCCGGGGATCTGTTTTGTCGCGGCCCTCGCGCTGCATGACGCGCTGCTCGACGTCACCAGCGGGCTTGCGCCCGCACAACTGAAGCTGAAATGGCCGAACGACGTCGTGCTCGATGGACGCAAGATCGCGGGCATTCTGGTTGAAGGCATTGCAGCCGAGGGCAAGCATTTCGCCGTGATCGGTTACGGCGTGAATTGCAGGCATCACCCCGAGCCGACCGAATTTCCGGCGGGCAATCTCCACGATGCCGGTTTTGCCGTCTCTCCGGGCGGACTTCTTGCCGCCCTCGGCAACACGCTGAATGCGCGTCTGGTGGAGTGGAATCGCGGCAGCAACTTCCGCTCGATCCGCGATGCCTGGATCGCGCGGGCCTCGGGCATCGGGACGGCCATTGAGGTCCGCTTGCCTGACCGCACGATTGGCGGCACTTTCGAGACGCTCGATTCCGATGGTGGACTTTTGCTCCGCCGCGCCGACGGCACCCGCGAGACGATCCACGCCGGCGACGTATTTCCGCTGACAGCGATGTGAGGCGCGGTGACTGTAAAGCCGAAAGAACTGGTGTTTGTCCCGATTGGAGGCGTCGGCGAGATCGGGATGAATCTCGCTCTCTACGGCCTGGGCTCCGGGCAAGGCGGCGAATGGCTCTGCGTCGATATGGGCGTGTCGTTTGCCGACGCCGAAGTACCGGGCGTTGACATCATCCTCCCCGACATTCGTTTTCTCGAAGATGAGCGCCGCAACATCGCCGGCATCGTGCTTACGCACGGGCATGAGGATCACATTGGTGCTGTATTCGACCTCTGGCCGAAATTGCGCGTGCCGATCTATGCCACGCCGTTCACGGCGGCACTGATCGAATCCAAGCGCATGGGCGAGCCAGGCGCGCCGCAAATTCCGGTAAAGATCGTGCCGGTCGGCGGACGGATCAAAGTCGGCTCGTTCGATGTCGAATTCGTGCCGGTCGCGCATTCGATTCCGGAAAGCCACGCGCTTGCGATCCGGACGCCGCTCGGCATGGTCGTGCATACCGGCGACTGGAAGCTCGATCCCTCGCCGCTGATCGGGGCGACCACCGACGAAAGGAAATTCCGCGCGCTCGGCGAAGAAGGCGTGCGCGCGGTCATCTGCGACTCCACCAATGCGGTGCGCGACGGCATCTCGCCATCGGAGTCGGAAGTCGCTGAAAGCCTTGGGAAAATCGTCCGCGAATGCAAGGGCAGGGTGGCGCTGACGACGTTCGCCTCGAATGCCGCGCGGCTCAAGGCGGCCGCCCTCGCCGCCGCCAGTGCCGGGCGCGAAGTGGTGATTGCGGGCCGCGCGATGGAGCGCATTGTCAACATCGCGCGTGAAATGCATATGCTCGACGGTGTTGCGCCATTCCGCGGCATGGACGCATTTCATTCGCTGCCGCGTGAGCGGGTGCTGTTGTTGCTGACCGGATCGCAGGGCGAGCCGCGCGCGGCACTCGCCCGGATTTCCGTGAACGACCATCCCGAAATTTCACTCGATCGCGGGGACACGCTGATTTTTTCCTCCCGCACCATTCCCGGCAACGAAAAAGCCGTGAACCGGATCATCAACGCCATGATCGATCAGGGCGTGCGCGTGCTGACGGACCGGACGCATCTCGTGCATGTTTCGGGGCATCCGCGCAGGGGCGAGCTTGAGAAACTCTACGAATGGCTGAAGCCTGAACTCGTTGTGCCGGTTCATGGCGAGGCGTTGCATCTTTCGGAGAATGCGGCACTCGCACGTTCCTGCGGCATCAAGGAAGTGGTCACCTGCCGCGACGGCGATGTTGTGCGGCTCGCACCCGGGCCGGGCCAGATCACCGACGAAGTTCCGGCCGGCCGCCTGTACCGCGATGGCAATCTGCTCGTTTCGGAGGAAGCGAAAACCATTCCCGAGCGCAGGCGCCTGGCTTTTTCAGGCGTGGTTTCAGTTGCGCTGGCACTGGGAAAGCGCGGAGAACTTGCCGGCGATCCGATGATCGATCTGACGGGGTTGCCCGAAGAGGTGGCTCCGGGCCGGCTGATGGCCGATCTCATATCCGACGCGATCTATGATGCAATCGAGTCCCTTCCCAAAAACCGCAGGCGCGACCATGCAGCCGTCACGCAGGCGGTGCAGCGCTCGGTGCGAGGCTCCGTGAATGCCGCATGGGGCAAAAAGCCCGTCTGTCATGTTCTCGTGCTTGAGGTGTAGACTTCGCCTATGATCGGACGGCTCAACCATGTGGCGATTGCCGTGCAGGATCTTGCCGCGGCAAGTGCAAAATACCGCGACACGCTCGGCGCGGAAGTATCCGCACCGCTGCCGTTACCGGAACACGGGGTTATGACGGTCTTCATCACGCTGCCGAATTCCAAGATCGAGCTGATCGCGCCGCTCGGTGAGAATTCGCCTATTGCCAAATTCCTGGAACGCAGTCCTGAAGGCGGCGTGCACCACATCTGCTACGAGGTGGAAAACATTCGGGCCGCGCGCGATCAACTGAAATCCAAGGGCGCGCGCGTGCTTGGCGATGGCGAGCCGAAGATCGGTGCGCATGGCAAACCGGTGCTGTTCCTGCATCCCAAGGATTTTAACGGCACGCTGATCGAAATCGAGGAAGTTTGAATGAGCATCAGCGCAGGCATCGCGATCTATTTTCTGGTCTGGTGGATCGTGCTGTTCGCCGTGCTGCCGTTCGGCATCCGCAGCCAGCACGAACAGGGCACGGTCGAAGAGGGCACCGATCCCGGCGCGCCGCTGGCGCCTCAGCTATTCAAAAAGGCGTTGATCACCACTGTTGTTTCGGCGGTTATTTTCGGCGCCGGTGTGTGGGTGTGGCAGGCCAAGCTCATCACGCTCGACAGTCTGCCGATGCCGTTCGGAAGACTTTCTTATTGAAGCCACCAACGAAAACGGGCGAGCTGTTCGCTCGCCCGCTCCGGTCCCATCGCTTTTTGTTACTGGCTGCTAGCGCTCCATTGCGGTGCGCCGTGCGAGCCAATGCGTTGGTTTCCTCCCGAGACCTGGGCCAAAGCCGACGAGCGAAACCCGTGGCTTCCCAGACGGTCCGCAATCCTGACTCATGTGCAGCAAGTTGTCATTCTTGCAGCGCAAGGATAAAATCTTGCGTTGCAGCAACAGCGGCTCAAGCCCCTCCGGCTAAGCGGCTCTTGTCATTCGCAAATCTTCTGCGTTCACTGCCCGCGATCTCTCCCGCCCAGCTTGAGTCGTGAAATTCGCATGCGTCTTTCCCGTTTTTTCCTGCCGATCCTGCGCGACACGCCGAAGGACGCCGAGATCGTTTCGCACCGGCTGATGCTGCGCGCGGGCATGATCCGGCAGGAAGCGGCCGGGATTTATGCGTTCTTGCCGCTCGGGATGCGGGTCCTCCAGAAGGTCTGCAAGATCGTCCGGGAGGAACAGGACCGCTCCGGCGCCGTCGAAATGCTGATGCCGACCATCCAGTCCGCCGATCTCTGGCGGGAAAGCGGACGATACGAAGATTATGGCAAGGAAATGCTGCGAATCCAGGACCGGCACGAGCGGGACATGCTCTACGGGCCGACCAACGAGGAAATGATCACCGAGATTTTCCGCGCCTCGGTGAAGTCTTACAAGCAGCTCCCGCTGAATCTCTATCATATCCAGTGGAAATTCCGCGACGAGGTGCGCCCGCGCTTTGGGGTCTATCGCTCGCGCGAATTCCTGATGAAGGACGCCTACAGCTTTGACATCGATGCCGCCGGCGCGAAACATTCCTATAACAAGATGTTCGTCGCCTACCTGCGCACATTCGCGCGCTTGGGCCTGCGCTCGATCCCGATGCAAGCCGACACCGGCCCGATCGGCGGCGATCTCAGCCACGAATTCATCATCCTCGCTTCGACCGGTGAGAGCGAAGTTTTCTGCCACAAGGACTATCTGGAATTTCCGGTGCCGGAAGCCGACGTGAATTTCGACGATGTCGGCGGCCTCGAAAAACTGATCGAGAAATGGACATCGCTTTACGCCGCCACGTCCGAGAAGCACGACGCTCCGGCTTTTGACAAGATTCCGGAGGCTAGACGGCTATCGGCGCGCGGGATCGAAGTCGGCCATATTTTCTACTTCGGCACCAAATACTCAGAGCCGATGAAAGCAACCGTCACCGGCCCCGATGGCACCATGAAGCCGGTTCATATGGGTTCCTATGGTATAGGTCCGACCCGGCTGGTGGCGGCGATCGTCGAGGCCTGTCACGACGACAACGGCATTGTCTGGCCGGAAGCGGTGGCACCGTTCCATGTCGGCCTGCTCAATCTGAAGCAAGGAGACAGCGGCACCGACGCCGCCTGTGAGCAACTCTATCGGGACTTTGCGGCGAAGGGAATCGACGTACTGTATGACGACACCGACGATCGCGCGGGGGCCAAATTCGCGACCGTCGATCTGATCGGCCTGCCGTGGCAGGTTCTGGTCGGGCCGAAAGGCCTTGCCGAAGGAAAGGTCGAAGTAAAGCGCCGTTCGACCGGGGAACGTGAAATGCTCACCCCGGCCGATGCGTTGAAGAAAATCGCGGGCTGAGCGGGGGCGTTCAGGAGAGCCAATGGCCGCCAAATCGGGGACCGCACCGTTCTCCGCGTTCGAGTGGATGCTTTCGATGCGCTATTTGCGGGCGCGCCGGAAGGAAGGGTTCATCTCGGTGATCGCGGGATTTTCCTTTCTCGGCATCATGCTGGGCGTAGCCACGCTCATCATCGTGATGGCGGTGATGAACGGCTTTCGCAAAGAGCTGCTTTCCAAAATCCTCGGCCTGAACGGGCACATGCTCGTCCAGCCGATCGACTCCGCATTGACGGATTACACCGTGGTCGCCGAGCGCATTTCCGGCGTGCGCGGGATCACACTCGCCGTGCCGCTGGTCGAGGGGCAGGCGCTGGCTTCATCGCCGTTTCATGCGGGCGGCGCGCTGGTGCGCGGCGTGCGTGAAGCGGACCTGAAACGGCTTCCCGCGATCGGCCCGAACATCCGCAGCGGCACGCTCGACGGCTTCGATGCCGGCCAGAGCATTGTCATCGGCAAGCGTCTTGCCGATCAGCTTTCGGTTCGCGTGGGGGATCAGGTCACGCTTGTCGCGCCACGTGGGTCGGTGACGCCGATGGGAACGACGCCGCGCATCAAGCCCTACAAGGTGGCGGCGATCTTCGAGATCGGCATGTCGGAATATGATTCGGTCTTCGTGTTCATGCCGCTCGCCGAAGCACAGGCCTATTTCAATCGCCCGAACGACGTGACGGCAATCGAAGTCTATACCGACAATCCCGATGCCATCGTTCGCTTCCGCGAAGAGGTGAACAAGGCCGCGGAGCGGCCGATCTTCGTGATCGATTGGCGCCAGCGAAACTCTACGTTTTTCAATGCGCTTCAGGTCGAGCGCAACGTGATGTTCCTGATCCTCACGCTGATCGTGCTGGTTGCGGCACTCAACATCGTCTCCGGCCTGATCATGCTTGTGAAGGACAAGGGCCACGACATCGCGATCCTGCGCACGATGGGGGCGACCAAGGGCGCAATTCTGCGAATTTTCCTCATCACCGGGTCGAGCATTGGCGTCATCGGCACGCTGGTCGGTTTTGGCTTGGGTCTCGCGGTCTGCCTGAATGTCGAGGAAATCCGGCGCTTCATCTCGTGGCTGACGGCCACGGAATTGTTCTCGCCGGAACTTTATTATCTCAGCCGGCTGCCCGCCGATGTGGACAGCCGCGAAACGGCGGTCGTCGTCGGGATGGCGCTCGTTCTCTCCTTTGTTGCAACCATCTATCCGGCCTGGCGCGCGGCGCGGCTCGATCCGGTCGAAGCGCTGCGGTACGAGTGATCGCATGAGCGACACGCCAGCCCTGCATCTGGAGGCCGTCGAGAGGCGGTATGTGCAGGGCAATGCGACGCTGGAGATCTTGTCCGGTGTCACCTTCTCGGTCTGGCCGGGTGAATCCGTGGCACTCATCGCGCCGTCGGGAGCGGGGAAATCGACGCTCCTGCACATCGCGGGCCTGCTCGAGCAACCGGATTCCGGCGAGGTGTTTATCGCTGACCGGCCGACCGTGGGACTTGCGGATTCGGAGCGCACCAGCATCCGCCGCACCGACATCGGTTTTGTCTATCAGTTCCATCACTTGCTGCCGGAGTTTTCTGCAATCGAGAACACGATGCTTCCGCAAATGATCCGGGGACTTTCGCGCGGCGAATCAAAAAAGCGAGCCACCGAACTCCTCGCTTTTCTGGGTCTCGGCGAGCGGCTCGAGCACCGTCCGTCTGAACTTTCCGGCGGCGAGCAGCAACGCGTGGCGATTGCGCGCGCCGTGGCGAACGCGCCGCATCTGCTGCTGGCGGACGAGCCGACCGGCAATCTCGACCCGCACACGGCCGACCATGTGTTCGAGACACTTGCGAAACTGGTGCGGGCGACCGGGCTTGCCGCGGTGATCGCGACCCACAATCTCGAACTCGCGGGCCGGATGAACCGACGGATTACGCTGCAGGAAGGCCAGATCGTGGAACTGGCGTAGTTGCCGTAGTCCACAGGCAGCCAATTATCTTTCGCTTAAGAATCGACATACGCACTTCTTAGCGCCACGATAAATCCATCAACAGAATCGGAGCGGCACATTGGCGGACGCAGGTTTCGTCCATCTTCACGTCCATTCGTCGTTCTCGCTGCTCGAGGGCGCGCTGCCGATTGCGAAACTTGCGGGGCTGGCCGCTGCCGACCGTCAGCCGGCACTTGCGATCACGGACACGGGCAATCTGTTCGGCGCGCTGGAATTCTCCGAAAAGATGGCTGGAACCGGCATCCAGCCGATCATTGGATGCGCACTGGCTGTCGATTTTGGTGATGAAGCCGCGCGCAACGGCGGCCTCGGAATGAGTCAGCGCCCGCAACGCATGCCCCGGCTTGTGCTCCTCGCATCCAGCGAGGCCGGATATAAAAACCTGATCGCGCTGGTCTCAAGGAGTTTTCTGGAAGCCGCCGATCTCGAAGCGCCGCATGTGAAATTCGACTGGCTGGTCGCGCGATCCGAAGGGTTGATCGCATTGACCGGCGGACCCGATGGACCGATCGACAGCGCGCTGAATGACGCCCGCCCCGAGCTTTCAGCCGCAAGGCTCGAAAAACTGGCCTCGGCCTACCAGGGCCGTCTCTATGTAGAGCTGCAACGCCACGGGCTCGATTCCGAAAAGTTGGTCGAGATTTCGCTGCTGGAGCTCGCCTATACGCAGAAACTGCCGCTTGTGGCCACGAACGAACCGTTCTTCGCGACGCGCGATGATTTCGAAGCGCATGACGCGCTGCTTGCGATCGCCGAAGGCAAGCTCGTTTCCGACAGCAGTACGCGCAGGCAGGTGACGCCGGAGCATTCCTTCAAGACCCGCAAGGAAATGGCAGCGCTTTTTGCGGATCTTCCAGAAGCGCTTGCTTCCACCATCGAGATCGCTCGGCGCTGCGCCTTCCGTCCGCGTACGCGCCAGCCGATCCTTCCGCGCTTCACGGTCGGCGACAAAGCGGCTGACGAGGTGGCCGAACTGCGGAAACGCGCGGAAGCGGGTCTGAAGGTCAGGCTCAAAAACCACGGAACCGCACCGGGCCAGACCGAACAGGATTATCGCGACCGGCTCGAATTCGAGTTGAAGGTGATCGGCGGCATGAAATACGCCGGTTACTTCCTGATCGTTGCCGATTTCATCCAATGGGCGAAGCAGCAGGGAATTCCGGTGGGACCGGGGCGCGGCTCGGGTGCGGGCTCGCTCGTTTCCTACGCGCTCACGATCACCGATCTCGATCCGCTTCGCTTCGGGCTATTGTTCGAGCGCTTCCTCAATCCGGAACGCGTGTCGATGCCGGACTTCGACATCGACTTCTGCCAGGATCGCCGCGACGAGGTGATCCGCTACGTACAAGAGCGATACGGACGCGATCAGGTCGCACAGATCATCACCTTCGGCACGTTGCAGGCGAGGGGTGTGCTGCGCGATGTCGGCCGGGTGCTGGAAATGCCTTACGGCCAGGTCGATAAACTCTGCAAGCTCGTGCCGTTCAATCCGGCTGCTCCCTTAACGCTCGAGAAAGCGATCGAAGGTGAACCGCGCCTCCAGGAAGAAGCGCGCAACGATGCGCGTGTACAACGCCTCTTCGCCATCGCGCTGAAACTGGAAGGCCTCTATCGCCACGCATCCACGCATGCCGCCGGCATCGTGATCGGCGACGGTGCATTGTCGGAAATGACGCCGCTTTACCGCGATCCGAAATCCGACATGCAGGTGACCCAGTTCAACATGAAATGGGTGGAGCAGGCGGGTCTGGTGAAGTTCGACTTTCTCGGGCTTACGACGCTGACGGTGATCGAAACCGCGCGCAAGCTGCTCGCGCAACGTGAGATCGATCTCAAGATCGAGACAATTCCGCTCGACGACCGAAAGAGTTACGAGATGATGGGTCGCGGCGAGACGGTCGGCGTGTTCCAGATTGAAAGTGCGGGCATGCGCAAGGCGCTCGCGGAGATGAAGCCGGACCGTTTCGAGGACATCATCGCGCTCGTGGCACTCTATCGTCCCGGTCCGATGGCGAATATCCCGACTTACAACGCCCGCAAGCACGGCAACGAAAAGCCCGACTACATCCATCCGAAGATCGAGCAGAGCCTGAAGGAAACCTTCGGCGTCATCATCTATCAGGAACAGGTGATGCAGATCGCGCAGACGCTCGCGGGCTATTCGCTAGGCGAGGCCGATCTCCTGCGGCGCGCGATGGGCAAGAAGATCAAGAAGGAAATGGCGGCGCAGCGCGAGCGCTTCGTTTCCGGTTCGGTCGAGCGCGGCGTCGATAAGGACAAGGCCGACGAGATTTTCGATCTGCTGCAGCGTTTCGCGGACTACGGCTTCAACAAGAGCCATGCCGCGGCCTATGCGCTGGTTGCGTACCAGACCGCCTATCTGAAATCGAATTATCCAGTGGAGTTTCTCGCCGCCACCATGACGCTTTCGATGGGCAACACGGACAAGCTCGCGGAATTCCGCCGCGAGGCGCAACGCATGGGCATCGTGGTCGAGCCGCCTTCGGTCAACAAATCGGGCCGCGATTTCGATGTGCTGGACGGCAAGATCGTCTATGCGCTTGCAGCCCTGCGCGGGGTCGGCGGCCATGCCGTCGAGGCCATCGTGAAGGCGCGCGGTGAAAAGCCGTTCACCGATCTCGCCGATTTCGCCGAGCGGGTCGAAGCGCGCGCCGTCAACCGCCGCACGCTGGAAAGTCTTGTCGCCTCCGGCGCGTTCGATGAGCTTGAGCCGAATCGTGCCCGCGCCTTTGCCGCCATCGATGGAATGCTCGCGCATGCGCAGCGCACCGGAGCGGCAAATGCCGAGGGCCAGTCGAGCCTGTTTGGCAGCGGCGGCGCCAAGGTATTGCTGCAAACCAAGGCAGCCGAGGATTGGCTGCCGATTGAACGGCTGAACAGGGAATACGACGCGATCGGGTTTTTTCTGTCTGGCCATCCGCTCGACGACTACCAGATCGCCCTCAAGAGACTTCGCGTGTCGCCGTGGATGGAGTTCGCACGCAGCGTGAAGGCCGGACAGGCCACGGGCAAGCTCGCGGCGACCGTGATCTCGCGCGTTGAGCGGCGCACCAAGACCGGCAGCAAGATGGGCATTATCGGTCTCTCGGATTCGACCGGGCATTTCGAGGCCGTGCTGTTCTCCGAAGGGCTCGCGCAATTCCGCGAAGTGCTGGAGCCGGGTACGGCGGTGCTGCTTCATGTAGGTGCCGAAATGCAGGGCGAGGACGTCCGCGTCCGCGTTCACAAGGCTGAACGGCTGGATGACGCTGCGTCGAAAACCCAGAAGGGCCTTCGCGTATTCGTCGCTTCGCACGCTCCGATCGACCAGGTGGCGAAGCGGCTGAACGGCGGCACGACTGTCAAGGGCGAGAGTGCGGGTGAAGTCAGCATCGTCGTGATGCTCGAAGAAGGCCGCGCGGAAGTGGAAGTGAAACTGCCGGGCCGTTATCCGATCTCACCGCAGATCGCGGGCGCGATGAAAGCCGTGCCGGGAGTAGTGGAAGTCGAGGCGCTCTGAATGGAGCCCATGCTCGTTCCACTCTGGCTGAAGATCGCTTACGGCGCATTCGTACCGTTTCTGATCGTCGTTTACTGGCGCGAATACGGCCCCTCGAATTTTCTCTGGCTCTCCGATGTCGCGCTGTTTCTGACAGCGGCCGCCGTGATCTTTGAGATACCGCTGCTCGCCAGCATGCCTGCGGTCGGCGTGCTTCCGCTCGAACTGGTCTGGACTGTCGATTTCATCATCGGCGGAAAGCTTGGGCTTACGAGTTACATGTTCCAGTCGAAATATCCGTTGTGGCTGCGCGCAATCTCACTGTTCCATCTGGCGTTGCCGCCTACGATCCTGTGGCTGCTCTACAAGTTCGGCTACGACGAACGCGCGTTTGCGGCACAGCTCGCGCTGATGATCGTGGTGCTGAGCGTCTGCTTCCTGTTCACGGCGCGCCACCTGAACATCAATTGGGTGTTTGGACCGGGCGAAAAGCCGCAAAAAGCACTACAGCCGTTTCTATATTTTGCGTGCCTGTTCGCCTTTAATGCTTTCTGCGTGATGGTGCCGATGCACTACGCGCTGAAGTGGTTGTTCTAGCAGGCTTTTCCGGCGCAGGGTTTCCCTTGCGCCACAGGCTACCGCCCCCTATAAGCAGCGCATCTCGCACGCGGACTCAGGCGGCCTTGATCCCCAAGGATCGCATCCGGTGCTGGGCGAAAGCCTGGCTCATCGTCCGCGGAGGCTAACCGGAGAGTTGATATGCCTATCCCTGACTTCTCGATGCGTCAGCTATTGGAAGCTGGCGTTCACTTCGGCCACCAATCCCATCGCTGGAATCCGAAAATGGCTTCGTACATTTTCGGCGTTCGCAACAAAATTCACATCATCGATCTCGCCCAGACCGTGCCGCTGATGAGCCGCGCGTTGCAGGCGATTGCCGACACCGTCGCCAAGGGCGGCCGCATCCTGTTCGTCGGCACCAAGCGCCAGGCTTCGGATCCGATCGCCGATGCCGCGAAGCGCTGCGCGCAGTACTACGTCAATTCGCGCTGGCTCGGCGGCACGCTGACCAACTGGAAGACGATCTCGCACTCGATCGCGCGCCTGAAGGAAATCGAGGAGATGCTCTCCTCCGAGGCCTCCGGTAGCGGCTACACCAAGAAGGAGCGCCTCACGCTCGCCCGCGAAAAGGAAAAGCTGGAGAAGGCGCTGGGCGGCATCCGCGATATGGGCGGCTTGCCCGATCTCGTGTTCATCATCGACACGAACAAGGAAGACATCGCGATCAAGGAAGCGCGCCGCCTGAACATTCCGGTGGCTGCGATCATCGACACCAACTGCAATCCGGACGGCATCACCTATCCGATCCCCGGTAACGACGACGCCGGCCGCGCCATCGCGCTTTACTGCGATCTGATCGCGAAAGCCGCGATCGACGGCATCTCGCGCGCGCAGGGCGAGGCCGGTCACGACACCAAACCGCAGGTCGAAGAGACTCTGCCCGTGAAATCCGAATGGAATTTCGAACAGCTTGCCGGCCCGCGCGGAACGCCGGACGATCTCAAGAAGCTTCCGGGCGTCAGCCCCGACATCGAGAAGCAGCTCAACGATCTCGGTATCTTCCACTACTGGCAGGTCGCCACCCTCGACAAGAAGGACTCGCATCATCTCGGCGAGACGGTCGGACTTCCCGGCCGCGTTGACGGATGGACGGCTCAGGCGAAACAGCTCTCCGCCGAAGCAGAGTAAGACGCATGGCCGAAATCAGTGCGACCCTCGTCAAGCAGCTGCGCGACCTCACGGGTGCCGGTATGATGGACTGCAAGCAGGCGCTTGCGGAAAACGGCGGCAATCTCGAAGCGGCGGTCGACTGGCTGCGCAAGAAAGGCCTCTCCAAGGCCGCGAAAAAGGCCGGGCGCGTCGCTGCGGAAGGTCTTGTCGGCGTCGCCATCGAGGGCAAGAAGGGCGTGCTTGTCGAAGTCAATTCCGAGACGGACTTTGTGGCGCGTAACGAGCAATTCCAGGGCCTCGTGAAGCTCATCACGCAGGCAGCACTGCATAACGGCACCGATGTCGAAAAGTTGAAAGCCGCCAGGGCCGGCAATGGCTCGATTGCCGAAGCCATTGCTTCCGCCGTCGCCACCATCGGCGAGAATATGACCCTTCGCCGGGCCGCAATGCTCGAAGTGAAAGAGGGCGCTGTCAGCTCCTACATGCACAGCGCCATTGCAGATGGCATCGGCAAGATCGGCGTGCTGGTCGCGCTGGAGTCGAAGGGCAATGCCGATACGCTGAAGGAAGTCGGCCGCAAGGTCGCGATGCACATCGCGGCGGCCAACCCGGTGGCCGTCGATGCAGCGGGCGTTGACAAGAGCACGATCGAGCGTGAGCGCGGCGTGCTCGCCGACAAGGCCAAGGCATCCGGCAAGCCGGAGAATGTCATCGAGAAAATCGTCGAAAGCGGCCTCAAGACTTTTTACAAGGAAGTCTGCCTGGTCGATCAGGCTTTTGTGCATGACCCGTCGAAGTCGGTTGCGCAGGCGGTGAAGGAAGCCGAAGGTGCCGCTGGCGGCCCGATCAAGATCGCGGGATTCGTGCGCTACGCGCTCGGGGAGGGCGTGGAGAAGCAGGAGCAGGATTTCGCCGCGGAAGTCGCCGCGGCCGCCAAGACGAACTGAATTCAGGACCGGCCGTAATTTTGGGGCGGACGCCATGAGCAAGCCAGCGTATCGCCGGGTTCTCGTAAAGGTGTCCGGCGAAGCCCTCCAGGGCAGCCGGAATTTCGGCATCGATCCTTCGTTCCTGACGGCCATCGCAAAAGACATCGCGGCGACGAAAGCACTCGGTGCGGAGATCGCCGTGATGGTGGGCGGCGGCAATTTCATTCGGGGGGCCACCACCGATCCGAGCATCGACCGTGCGACCGCCGACCAGATGGGCATGCTGGCCACGGTCATCAACGCGCTCGCCCTTGGCGAAGCCATCGACAAGGCGGGGGTCGGGCCACGCGTCATGTCGGCGATGCAGATTTCCGGTTTCTGCGAACCCTATTCCCGCCAGCGCGGCCTGAAGCATCTCGAAAACGGGCATGTCGTGGTCCTCGGCGGCGGCACGGGCAACCCGTTCTTCACGACCGATACGGGTGCCGCCCTTCGTGCGGCGGAACTTCGCTGCGATGCCATGTTCAAGGCAACCAATGTGGACGGGGTCTATGACGCCGATCCGGACAAGAAGTCCAACGCCAAGCGTTTCGACAGCCTCACCCACGATCAGGCTTTGGCCAAGGATCTCAAGGTGATGGATGCGGCCGCCTTCGCGCTTGCCCGTGACGCAAAGCTGCCGATAATTGTATTCTCGATCCGCGAACCGGGCGCGATTGCCGCTGCTTTCGGCGGCAAGGGCCGTTTCACCACCGTCACGCCCTGACGCCCGATATTCACGGCAAAAAGCCTCCGCCGATGCGGGCGCGAGGGAAGGGAGATTGCATGACGAAACCCGGTCCATTTGACCTCGCCGATGTGAAGCGCCGCATGGCGGCCGCTGTTTCGGTTTTGAAAACGGAATTGAGCGGCCTGCGCACGGGCCGCGCCTCGCCGAACATGCTCGAGCCGATCACGGTCGAAGCTTACGGCGCACCGATGCCGCTGAACCAGGTCGCGACCGTAAGCGTGCCCGAAGCCCGCATGTTGTCCGTTCAGGTGTGGGACGCGGGCGTGGTGAAATCCGTCGAAAAGGCGATCCGCGACGCCAATCTGGGGCTCAATCCCTCGACCGAAGGCACCATGATCCGGCTGCGCATTCCCGAACTCAACCAGGAACGCCGTCAGGAATTGGCCAAGATCGCGCATAAATATGCCGAAGCCGCGCGTATCGCCGTCCGGCACGTCCGTCGCGACGGCATCGATCATCTGAAAAACCTGAAAAAAGACGGTCACGTCAGCGAAGACGAGATCAAGCGACACGAGACGGACGTGCAGAAAACGACCGACGCTACCATCGCCGAGATCGATCAGGCGCTCGCAATAAAGGAAAAGGAAATCATGTCCGTCTAATCGCGGACGATCCCGATGCCTGTACCCGATCTTGTTCCCGCCAAAGGCGACGACACGTCACCGCCCGTGCATGTCGCGATCATCATGGACGGGAACGGCCGCTGGGCGGCCGCGCGCGGTCTGCCACGCGCGGAGGGACACCGGCGCGGCGTTGAAGCCTTGCGCAAGACGGTGCGCGCTTCCAGCGATCTCGGCATCCAGTACCTCACGATTTTCAGCTTCAGCGCCGAGAACTGGACAAGGCCCGCGCAGGAAATCAACGACCTCATGACGCTGGTGAAGCGCTTTGTCCGCGACGACCTTGCGGACCTGCACAAATCCGGCGTGCGGATCCGTATCATCGGCGACCGTACCGGTCTCGACTCCGAGATCACCGGACTGATTGCACACGCGGAAATGCTGACCCGGGAGAACCGGAAATGCACGCTTTGTGTCGCGTTCAATTACGGTTCGCGCCAGGAAATCGCCCGTGCCGCGCGCAAGCTCGCGGAGGATTCCGTCAGCGGAAACATTGATCCCTCTCAAATCGATGCCGAACTTCTTGAGGCTCAACTCGATACCGCGGGCATTCCCGACCCCGATCTCGTCATCCGCACCAGCGGCGAGCAGCGGCTTTCGAATTTTCTGCTCTGGCAGGCGGCCTATGCGGAGTTCGTGTTCATGCCGATCTACTGGCCGGACTTCGATCGCGCCGCCCTGGAAGAAGCCATCGAGGAATTTCACCGGCGCGAACGCCGCTTCGGCGGCGTCAACGCGCGGGCGGGAAACTGAACTTGTCAGTCCCGCCCACCGACGCTACTCGCGAAGCCGGTCCGGCAAAGAGCGCCGAACTGCGAAAACGGGTGATCTCGTCGGCGGTCATGGGTATGGCCGCGATTGTTTCGGCTTATCTCGGCGGCACGTTGTTCCTGCTGTTCTGGGCCGCCGCCGCCTACTGGGTATGGTGGGAGTGGACCGGCATTGTAGGTAGCGCACCTCGAAACTTTCTTCTGCCGATCGGTGCGCTGTCGATCGCCATGATGGGCGTGGCACTGCACTTTGATGCCGCGGCCATCGCCGCGGTGATTGCGATCATCGGCGCCGGCATTGCCGCTGCAACGGCAAACGAGCACAGGGCTTGGACGGCAACAGGGATGATCTATGCCGCGCTCGTGCTGATTCCGGTGGTGATCCTTCGCGCGGACCCAAAATTCGGATTGATCGCGGTTGTCTGGCTGTTCGCGGCGGTGTGGACCGCCGATATCGCGGCCTATTTCGCCGGCCGTTTTTTCGGCGGGCCGTTGCTGGCACCTCGCATCAGCCCGAATAAAACATGGTCGGGTAGCATCGGCGGTCTCGCGGGCGGCGTGCTGCTGAGTCTCGCCGTGGCATTCGCAAGCGGGCTCAGCCTGCGGTGGGGCCTGGCGCTCGCCGCGGCAATTGTCGTGATCGCCTCGCAGATCGGCGATCTGTTTGAGTCTTCCGTGAAGCGGCGTTTCGGCGTGAAGGATGCGAGCCAGCTGATCCCTGGCCATGGCGGCATGATGGACCGGCTCGACGGATTTCTGGTTGCTGCTCTTGCAGCCGTGTTGATCGGCATAGCCCGCGCCGGCGCCGGATCGCCCGCACAGGGACTGCTCCTGTGGTGAACACCCAGCCTTCCATTTCAGTTCTCGGCGCTACCGGTTCGATCGGCGACAGCACGCTCGATCTTCTGCGCGCAACTGGAAACAAATTCGAAGTCCGCGCGCTTACAGCGAACCGCGATGCGGCGAAACTTGCGAAGCTCGCCCGCGAATTCGGTGCGCGCTTCGCGGCGGTCGCCGACGACGGAGAGTATTTTCGGCTGAAAGATATGCTCGCCGGCAGCGGCATTGCGGTCGCGGGCGGCCGGCAGGGATTACTTGAAGCAGCTCAGGTGGAAGCCGATACCGTGGTCGCGGGGATCACGGGTGCCGCGGGACTGGCACCCGCATTCGCCGCACTCGCGCCGAACCGGCGGCTGGCGCTCGCCAACAAGGAAGCGCTTGTCTGCGCCGGTGATGTCTTCATGGCGCGCGTGCGCGAGACGGGGGCCAAGATTCTCCCGCTCGATTCCGAACACAACGCGGTGTTTCAGGCGCTTGCCGGTTCGCCCGCGAAAAGTGCGGAAAGGATCACGCTCACCGCATCCGGCGGTCCGTTCCGCAAGACACCGCGTGAGGAGCTGGCACGCGTCACGCCGGAGCAGGCTTTGAAGCATCCCACCTGGTCGATGGGGGCCAAGATCACGATCGATTCCGCGACCCTGATGAACAAGGGCCTGGAACTGATCGAGGCACGGCATCTCTTTTCGGTCGAGCCTTCAAGGCTCGATGTGCTCGTGCATCCGCAGTCCGTCGTTCATGCAATCGTCCGCTTCACCGACGGCTCCATGATCGCGGGCATGTCGATGCCGGACATGAAGATCCCGCTCGCGCATTGCCTCGCCTGGCCCGGCCGCATGGAATGGAAAGCGCCGGTGCTCGATCTGGCGCAGCTCGGCACGCTCGAATTCGAGGCCCCGGATCTAAAGCGGTTTCCGGCCTTGCGGGTCGCGCGCGAGGCGATGGAGGCGGGCGGGGCGGCTCCCGTCATCCTGAATGCGGCGAATGAGATAGCCGTAGAGGCGTTTCTGGAGGGCCGGATCGGGTTTTGCGAGATCGCGGCACTCGTCGAGGCATCACTTGCGCGTGCTGAAAAAGAGAGCTTGAAGGAACCCCGCACGGTTAACGACGCGCTCGCTATTGACCATATCGGAAGAAGTATAGCCTCTGCCCTCTTGCCTCAATTCGCCGCAAAGGCATCCTAGAGCGGTAAGAATTCAGAAAGGACACGAAATGGATTTTTTGTCGGGTTTCGGCGCTTGGGGCGGATCGATGCTGGGGTATGTCATCCCGTTTCTGTTCGTGCTCACCATCGTCGTGTTCTTTCATGAGCTTGGGCATTTCTGGGTGGCGCGCCGCTGCGGCGTGAAAGTCGAGGCTTTCTCGGTCGGCTTCGGCCCGGAAATCGTCGGTTTCAATGACCGGCATGGAACCCGCTGGAAGTTCTCCGCGATTCCGCTCGGCGGCTATGTGCGTTTCTTCGGCGACGACTCGGTCGCGAGTACGCCCGACAGCAAGACCATCGAGGCAATGAATGCACAGGAGAAGAAGGTTTCCTTCTTCCATCAATCGGTCGGGAAGCGCGCGGCCATTGTGGCCGCAGGCCCGATCGCGAATTTCATCCTCGCGATCGTGATTTTTTCGACGGTCTATTTTGTCTATGGACGGCAGACGACCACGCCACGCGTCGACACAATCCAGGCCGGAAGTGCGGCGGAAGCCGCGGGCTTTCAGCCGGGCGATCTCGTGCTTTCGATCGACGGCAAGACCATCGAGAATTTTGGCGACATGCAGCGAATCGTGGGCGCCAGCCCCGGCACGCCGCTGAAGGTGACGATAAACCGCAAGGGAACCGAACTGACCCTGACCGCGACCCCTCTGCTCCGCGAGATCACGGACAATTTTGGTAACAAACATCGCATGGGGATGCTCGGCATTTCCCGTTCGTCAAGCGGTGACGACATCGTCACGGAGAACATTGGGCCGGTCAAAGCCGTCCAGCTCGGCGTCTCCGAAACCTGGTTCGTGATTGAGCGTACGCTCAACTATATCGGCGGCATGATCACCGGACGGGAATCGCCCGACCAGCTTGGCGGACCGATCCGGATCGCGCAGATTTCAGGTCAGGTGGCGTCGATCAGCTTCTCGGCGCTTTTGCACCTGACCGCCGTGCTCTCGGTAAGTATCGGATTGCTCAATCTTTTCCCGGTACCGTTGCTCGACGGCGGGCATCTCGTATTTTACGCCATCGAGGCGGTGCGCGGCCGCCCGCTCAGCGAACGGGCGCAGGAATTCGGCTTCCGGGTCGGACTGGCGCTCGTGCTGATGCTGATGATCTTCGCCACCTGGAACGATCTTCTCCACCTGAAGGTACTCTGAGGCGTTTTAAACGCCTCTTAGGGGTATTCGTTCACCCTGCGACCCTGGGGTTCCCGGAACCCGTTGCCATGCGGCAACTGCGCCCGGGAAATGCCTTGGTTTTGCGTTTTTTTGGGTAGCCCTTCGGGTTGCAAGCCTATGAATAGTCTGCCAAACCTGACTTAAGAGGGTTGGGACGCCGTGTGCCCACGCGCACGGTGAATGGGCGTTGCGTCTGTCAGGCGGAAGCAGGTCGCGTTGAGGATGGGAAGTAAATTGGGGGTTCTCAGGCGGGTCGCGGCTGGCGCGACACTGGCGCTGATGGTGGCGGCTACCGCCACCGTGGGGAATCTCGCCTCCACGCAGCCGGTTTTTGCCCAGTCCGCGAGCACCATCGTTGTGCAGGGCAATCGGCGCGTCGATGCCGAGACCATCCGCAGCTATTTCCAGCTTCGTCCGGGCGAGCGGCTCGATTCCGTGAAGATCGACGAGGCCCTGAAGGCGCTTTATGCGACCGGCCTCTATGAAGACGTCCGCATCAATCAGGTCGGCGGCCGTCTGGTGGTGATCGTCGTCGAGAATTCGACGATCAATCGCATCGCCTTCGAAGGCAACAAGAAGGTCAAGGACGAATCCCTCACCAGTGAAATCCAGTCGCGGCCGCGCGGCGCGCTTTCGCGCCCGACCGTGCAGGCCGACGTTCAGAGAATCATCGATGTGTATCGCCGGCAGGGCCTGCTGAACGTCCGCGTCGATCCGAAAGTCATCGATCAGCCGAACGGCCGCGTCGATCTCGTGTTCGAGATCAACGAAGGCGACAAGACGACGATCAAGAAGATCGTGTTCATCGGCAACAACAAGTTCTCCGATTTCAAGCTGCGCGACACGATCACGTCGCAGCAGACGAACTGGCTGAGCTTCCTGAACAACCGCGACCTCTATGACGCCGACCGCGTCAGCGCGGACCAGGAAATCCTGCGCCGCTTCTACCTGAAGAACGGTTACGCCGATTTCCGCATCATTTCCGCGACGGTCGATCTCGACAGCAAGGAAGGCGGCTTCGTTCTGACGCTCACGCTCGACGAAGGCCAGCAGTACAAATTCGGCACGATCAATGTCGTTTCGAACCTGCGCGACGTGAACGCGGACGATCTGAGCCGGCTTCTGCGCACGAAGAGTGGGGGTACCTACAACGCGGAACAGGTTGAGAAATCGATCGAGCTGATCACGATTGAACTCTCCAAGCGCGGTTACGCCTTTGCGCAGGTGCGCCCGCGCGGCGACCGCGATGTGACGAATTTCGTCATCAACATCACCTTTGTCGTCGAGGAAGGCTCCCGCATTTATGTCGAGCGCATCAACGTGCGCGGCAACACCCGCACGCGCGATCACGTCATTCGCCGCGAGTTCGATATTCTGGAAGGCGACCCCTATAACCGCGTCCTCGTGGACCGCGCCGAGCGCCGCTTGAAGAATCTCGGTTACTTCAAGACCACCCGCGTCACCAACGAGCCCGGCTCGGCCGCCGACCGCATCGTGCTGAACGTGGAAGTGGAAGAGCAGCTTACCGGCGAATTCTCTATCGGCGGCGGCTACTCGACCACGGACGGCGTGATCGGCGAAGTATCGGTGGGTGAACGAAACTTCCTCGGCCGCGGCCAGCATGTGAAGATATCGGCCGGCTACGGCCAGCGCGTCCGCAGCGCCGAATTCTCGTTCACCGAGCCCTACTTCCTCGGCACGCGCGTCGCGGCGGGCTTCGACATCTTCACGAAGACGAACCTGCGTTCGACCTACAACCCGGTTGACCTCACCACCACCGGCATGAACCTGCGGTTCGGCCTGCCGTTGAAGGAAGAACTGACGCTCGGGCTACGCTATTCGATTTACAATCGTAAAGTCGATATCGATCCCAGGTATCGGGACGGATGTACGGTTGATTCAACTGGCGCTCCTATTGTGACTAATCCCACGATTGCGGGCACAACGTGCGATATCGACAACCTTCCTGCTGCAGGTAACCAGCCCGGCAACCTCGCTGAAGTTTCAAACGCGTACAAGCAGCTTCAGGGCGAGCGCCTGACCTCGCTGGTCGGATATTCGCTCATCCACAACAGCCTGAACGAGAATCAAAATCCCACCGAAGGATCCTTCATCAACTTCGCGCAGGATTTCGCCGGCGTCGGCGGCGACGTGAAATTCTTCAAGACCTCCATCGATAACCGCAACTATTTCCCGGTGACGGATGACATCACCGGCATCATTCGCTTGCAGGGCGGTTACATCGCTGGCTGGGGCGGCCATGAACTGCTGGTGCTGGACCACTTCTTCATGGGTCCGAATCTCGTGCGCGGCTTCGCGCCGGCCGGCATTGGACCGCGTGACTTGGGTTCAACCGGCCGCGACGCATTGGGTGGCAGCATGTACTGGGGTGCCAGTGCCGAGCTTATGTTCCCATTCCCGAATCTGCCCAAGGAATTCGGGCTGAAGGGTGCCGTGTTTGCGGACGTCGGAAATTCATGGGGCTATAAAGGCTCTACGACGTTTACCGGTGCAATAGCGCCTGTGCCTTGCCCAAGCGGCAGTTCGCTGAAAGGCTCCATCTGCCTGGCCGATGCCAACCAAATCCGCTCCTCCGTCGGCATGAGCCTGATCTGGGCCTCGCCGATGGGCCCGCTGCGCTTCGACTACTCCTTCGTCCTGTCGAAAGACTCCGCGGACAAGACACAGGCTTTCCGCTTCGGCATGGGGCAGCGTTTCTGATTTCCGCGCGCTGCCCGCGGTCGTTCAATTCATTCTCTCCGGCGGTTCGCGCATGACCGAGCCCATTTTTGCCCGTCCCAGCCAGACGATTACCTTGCAGGAAATCGTTGCGCTCACGGGCGCGGAGCCGTGCGGTTCGTTCGATCCGCTGGCGGTGATCGAGAACGTAAAGCCGCTCGATCTTGCCGGGCCGAGGGATCTGGCCTTTCTGGAGAGTCCGAAGTTTCTCGACGCCTTTCGCGAGACGCGGGCGGGCGCCTGCCTGATCAGCCCGAAATATGCGGGTGAGACGTTGAAGGGGACGGCACTCCTCGTCTCGAAGAACGCCTATTTAGCGTACGTCACCGTCGCGCGCGTCCTGTTTGAATCCTCGCTTTCACCCGTTTCGTCTTTCGGCGCGCGCGGCGTCGATCCCGGCGCTTCGGTGCATCACGAGGCGCGCCTGGAGGACGGCGTGATCGTGGACCCGGGTGCGGTGATCGGTGCCGGTGCCGAAATCGGCTCGGGGACCGTGATCGGCGCCAATGCCGTGATCGGCGCCGACGTGCGCATTGGACGGGATTGCTCCATCGGTCCGGGCGCCACCATTCTCCACTCCCTGATCGGCGACCGCGTGATCATCCATCCCGGGGCGCATCTCGGCCAGGACGGCTTCGGTTTCGTGGCGGGGCCGAAGGGACACCTCAAGGTGCCGCAGCTCGGCCGCGTGATCGTTCAGGATGACGTGGAAATTGGCGCCGGCAGCACCATCGACCGGGGAGCCGGCCGCGACACCATGATCGGCGAGTGCACCAAAATCGATAATGTCGTGCATATCGGGCACAATGTGCTGATCGGCCGCCACTGCGTGATCGCCGGACAGGTCGGCATTTCCGGCAGCGTGAAGATCGGCGACCGTGTCATGATCGGCGGCAAGGTCGGCATGTCCGACCATCTCACCATCGGCGAGGGGGCTGTAATCTACGCGGGCACCGGGCTGATTACGGACGTGCCCGCCGGAGAACACTGGATGGGCTTTCCGGGCAAGCCAAGATTGGAATTCCTGCGCGAGGTTACCGTGCTAAAGCAGCTTGCCGCCAAGGGGCGCGGCAAGCCGCAGCCTTCGGGAAAAAACGACTGACCGGATCGGGCCATGAATTCGACCATGCCAACCAGCCTTGAGACGACCGACATCATGCGGCTCCTGCCGCACCGCTATCCATTCCTGCTCGTGGACCGGATTGTTAACATCATTCACGACGAGTCATGCATCGGCATCAAGAACGTCACCGTGAACGAGCCATTTTTTCAGGGCCATTTTCCCGGCCGTCCGGTGATGCCGGGCGTACTGCTGCTGGAAGGCATGGCGCAGACTGGCGGTGCCGCGTGCGCGCTATGGCAAGGCTTCACGGAGGCGGCGGGCTCGGTTTATTTCCTGACCGTCGATCAGGCAAAATTCAGAAAGCCGGTCGTGCCCGGCGATGTGGTCGAGTATCACATCCAGAAGAAGAACCGTAAAAAGACGATGTGGTGGTTCCGCGCGGAAGCCAAAGTAAACGGCAAGCTTGTCGCGGAAGCAGAACTCGGCGCAATGATCACGAAAGAATAGACCTTGGCAAAGATCGATTCCACGGCGCGGGTCGCCGGCGGCGCGCGGCTCGGCTCGGATGTCGAGATCGGTCCCCACTGCATGGTGGGGCCGGATGTCTCGATCGCGGACGGCTGCAAGCTGATCGCGAACGTGTATGTCAGCGGCGTCACCAGCATCGGCGAGCGGACGACCATCTACCCCAATGCTTGCGTCGGTACGCCGCCGCAGTCGGTGCATTACAAGGGCGAGAAGACAAAGCTCTTCGTCGGCTCGGACTGCATCATCCGCGAAGGCTCGACGCTGAACACCGGCACGGCCGGCGGCCGCGGCGAAACACGGCTCGGCAACAACTGTTTCCTGATGACCGGCTCGCATGTGGGCCACGACAGCATCGTCGGTAACGGCGTGATCTTCGCCAACAACGCAACGCTCGGCGGACATGCGGAGATCGGCGACAACGTGTTCCTCGGCGGCATGTGCGCGGTCCACCAGTTCAACCGCGTCGGCGAGTACGCGGTCGTGGGCGGGCTAGTCGGCGTCACGGAAGACGTCATCCCGTTCGGCGCCGCCATCGGCCATCGCGCGGCGCTGGGCGGACTGAACCTGATTGGCCTCAAGCGGCGCGGTTTTTCACGCGATGCGATTCATCGCCTGCGCAACGCCTATAAGGTTCTTTTTCATGGCGAGGGCGCATTCAAGGACCGGCTCGAAGAGGTCGCGATCCAATACGCCGACGATGCGAACGTGCAGCGCATCGTGCAATTCATTCGTTCCGGCAAGCGCCCGCTGGCGGGCGCTCGCAGCGACGCTGAAGATTGAGCCGTGAGCAGCCGGCTGACATCGGATGACCCGCCGATGCAACATGCGAAGATCGGTATCATTTGCGGCGGCGGCGTGTTCCCGCCGGCGGTCGCCGAGACGCTCACAAAACAAGGCCGCGGCTTTGTTTTGTTTCTGCTCCGCGGTTTTGCCGATGCCGCCGTCGAGCGTTACCCGCATCACTGGCTGAAGCTCGGCAAACTTGGAACGCTGTTCGGCTTGATGCGCAAGGAAGGCTGCACCGAGCTTGTGATGATCGGCAGTCTGGTGCGGCCGGCGATGACGCAGATCGGCTTCGATCTCAAGACCCTGATGCTGCTGCCGAAAATCGCCAGGGCCTATCGTGGCGGCGACAATACATTGCTTTCCAGCATCGCGAAGCTGATCGACGACGAGGGCTTCAGGGTCCGGGGCGTGCATGAAATCCTGCCGGAGCTGTTGATGCCGGAAGGCCCCGCCGGAAGGATTCATCCATCAAGCGACGATGAAGCGGACATTGCGCTCGGATTTGAAATCATCCGCGCGATGGGCCCATACGATGTCGGCCAGGCCGTCGTGGTCGCGGGAAAACGCGTGCTTGCAATCGAGGCGGCGGGTGGGACGGCGGAAATGCTGTCGCATCTGGCTGAACTGCGCGCCAAGGGCCGCGTGCGTTTTTCCGGACGCGCCGGCGTACTCGTGAAGGCGCCAAAGCCGAAACAGGACCGCCGCATCGATCTGCCCGCGATCGGACCCGACACGGTTGCCCAAGCCAACGCAGCGGGCCTGAACGGCATCGCGGTCGAAGCGGGCGGCACCATCATCTCCGATCCCTCTGCAATCGCTAATGCGGCCGATACCGCGGGCATTTTTCTTTCCGGCTACAAGGCAATGCCGTGACGCAGCCACCCACCGAACGGCCGCTCGATGTCTTCATCGTGGCGGGCGAGGATTCCGGCGACAAGCTCGGCGGCCCGCTGATGGCTGCATTGAAACAACAGCTTGGCGGTCACGCGCGTTTTCGCGGGGTCGGCGGCGACGCCATGGAAGCACAAGGACTTAAAACTCAATTTCCGATGGAGGATGTGACCGCCATCGGGTTTGTCGCCGTGCTGAAAAAACTTCCCTTGATCCTCCGGCGCTTGCGTGAAACTGCGGCGGCGGTCGCCATCGCGCCTCCGGACGTACTTCTGCTGATCGACAGTCCGGATTTCACGGGCAGGGTGGCGAAGCGGGTGCGGCGCGTGCTGCCGGACCTGCCCATCGTCAAATACGTTTCGCCGACGGTCTGGATATGGCGGCCTGGCCGCGCCCGCGCGATGCGCCCTTACATCGATCATATTCTGGCGCTGTTCCCGTTCGAGCCGGAAGTTCACCGGCAGCTTGGCGGACCGCCCTGCACCTATGTCGGGCATCCGTTGCTGGAACATCTGCTGGAAATGCGTCCCGCCAGCGAAGACGAGCGCCGCGCGCGGGCTGACGCCGAGAATCCGCTGGTGCTTGTTCTGCCGGGCAGCCGGCGATCCGAAATATCCCGGCTGTCGCAAGTGTTCGGGGAAACCGTCGCGCGCATCAGGGCGCAAAAAACCGGCGCGGAGTTCGTATTGCCGACGCTTCCATCAAGACTGGAGCAAATCAGGCAGGCAGTTTCGGAGTGGCCCGTTCAACCGCGGCTGATTACCAATGAAGCGGAGAAATATGCCGCCTTCCGGCGTGCGCGGGCGGCGATTGCCGCTTCCGGCACGATCACGCTGGAACTGGCGCTGGCCCAGATACCGATGGTGGTCGCTTACAAGCTCCCAACGATCGAGGAAAAATTCGTGCGGGCGATTTCCACCATCGATTCGCCGGTGCTGCCGAACATCCTCCTGAAGGAAACTTTTATTCCGGATTTTCTTCAGTCGAGATGCAAGGCGGCCAACCTGGCTCCGGCGCTGCTCGCCTTGCTGGACGAAGGGGAAGCCCGCGAGAGACAACTGGAAGGGTTCACCCGGATTGACGCGATGTTCGGCATGAGCGGGGAAAATCCGAAAGAGCTGGCGGCACGGACAATCATTCAACTCGTTGAAACGAAAACGGGGCGCAGCGCGCCCCGTTCGTAATCTTCCACCTTCGCTGTTCATTTACGCCGGGAAATCGGGGCGTAGTCCCGTTTGGTCGCACCGGTATAGAGCTGACGCGGGCGGCCGATCTTCTGGTTCGGGTCCTCGATCATTTCCTTCCATTGGGCGATCCAGCCGACGGTACGGGCGAGGGCGAAGAGCACCGTGAACATGGATGTCGGGAAACCCATCGCCTTCAGCGTGATGCCTGAATAGAAGTCGATGTTCGGATAGAGCTTCTTCTCGACGAAATATTCGTCCTTGAGCGCCAGACGCTCCAGCTCCATCGCGACTTCGAGCAGCGGGTCGTCCTTGTGGCCGAGTTCGGCGAGGACCTCGTGGCAGGTCTTCTGCATGATCTTCGCGCGCGGGTCGTAGTTCTTATACACGCGATGGCCAAAGCCCATCAGGCGGAACGGATCGTTCTTGTCCTTTGCGCGCTTTACGAATTCCGGGATGCGATCGACGTGGCCGATCTCGTCGAGCATTTTGAGCGCTGCTTCGTTGGCGCCGCCATGGGCGGGGCCCCAGAGGCAGGCGATGCCGGCGGCGATGCAGGCAAACGGATTGGCGCCGGATGAGCCAGCCAGGCGCACGGTCGAGGTCGACGCGTTCTGTTCGTGATCCGCATGCAGGATAAAGATGCGGTCCATCGCGCGGGCCAGAACCGGGTTCGGCTTGTAGTCCTCGGTCGGCACCGCGAAGCACATGCGCAGAAAATTCGACGCATAATCGAGGTCGTTTTTCGGATACACGAAAGGCTGGCCGATCGAATATTTGAACGCCATCGCGGAAAGCGTCGGCAGCTTCGCGATCATACGGATCGAAGCGACCAGCCGTTGTAAAGGATCGGAAATATCCGTGCTGTCGTGATAGAAGGCGGACAGCGCCCCGACAGAACCTGTCAGCACCGCCATCGGATGCGCGTCGCGGCGGAAGCCCTGGAAGAAGCGGCTCATCTGCTCGTGGACCATCGTGTGACGCGTCACGCGTTGGACGAAATCCGCTTTTTGCGAAGCGGTCGGCAGTTCGCCGTACAGGAGCAGGTAGCAGGTCTCCAGAAAGTCCCCATGCTCGGCGAGTTGCTCGATCGGATAGCCGCGATAAAGCAGAACACCTTTGTCACCGTCGATATAGGTGATCTTGGATTCACAGCTTGCCGTTGAGGTGAAGCCGGGGTCGTAGGTGAACATCCCGGTATCGGCATAGAGCCTGGAGATATCGACAACCGACGGTCCAATCGTGCCGTCGTAAACCGGAAAATCCCAATTCTTGTTTCCGGTGGAAAGTTTTGCGGATTTGGCCGCGGGGTTTTTAGCGTCCATCCGGGTTCTCCATCTGCTGGCGCTGCGCAAGCAGGCAGCGGCCAATATGCAGGGATTAGGTAGTCCGTCCGGTGCTGCACTGCAAGCTAAACGGACCGGGTGGCCACAGCACTTAAGACGAAAGGCTCAGCTGATGGAATTGCTTTCCACCTGATCGGAGAGGCGGGCGAGGCTTTCCTCTCGGCCCAAAATCATCATCACCTCGAACACGCCCGGCGAGGTTGAGCGCCCGGTCAATGCCGCGCGCAACGGCTGGGCGATGGCCGCAAGTTTGAGGCCTTCCTTCTCCGCAAGCCCCCGCACCGCCTCATCCAGCGTGCCGGTATTCCACTCGGCGGCCTTGATGGCCTCAAGCGCCTGCTTCAGAAGGCCGCGCGCATTCTTGCTCAGGATCGTCATTGCCTTGTCGTCGAGTTGCAGGGGGCGGTCGGCCAGAACGAAGCGAAGGCCCTCGGCGATCTCGATCAGCGTTTTTGCCCGCTGCTTCACTTCGGGGAGTGCGGCCAGAACCTGCGGCTTGCGGGCCGACAGACGCTGCTGGAAAAATCCGGCATCGGGCAATTCCTTGACGAAGCCGAGCAGCGACGCAAACAATTCCTCGTCGGGGGTCGCGCGGATATAAAGCCCGTTCAGATTTTCGAGCTTGGCGAAATCGAAACGGGAAGCCGCCCGCCCGATGCGGTCAAGTTCAAAGAGTTTCACCATTTCATCGGTGGTAAACATCTCCTGGTCGCCGTGGCTCCAGCCGAGCCGCACGAGATAATTGCGAAGTGCGGCCGGCAGAAAACCCATCGCGCGATAGGCCTCGACCCCGAGCGCACCGTGGCGCTTGGAAAGCTTCGCTCCGTCCGGCCCATGGATCAGCGGGATATGCGCCATCACCGGCACCTTCCAGCCGAGCGCCTCGTAAATCTGCTTCTGCCGTGCGCCGTTGATCAGGTGATCGTCGCCGCGAATGATGTGGGTGACACCCATGTCGTGATCATCGGCGACGACCGAGAGCATGTAGGTCGGGTTCCCGTCGGAACGAAGCAGCACGAAATCATCGAGGTCCTTGTTCTGCCAGGCCACACGGCCCTGCACTTTGTCCTCGATCACCGTCTCGCCTTCCGAGGGCGCCTTTAGGCGGATGACCGGCTTTACTCCCTCCGGCGCTTCTTTCGGATCGCGGTCGCGCCAGCGGCCGTCATAAATGCGCGAGCGGCCTTCCTTGCGCGCGGTGTCGCGGAGGTTCTGGAGTTCCTCGGGCGAGGCGTAGCAACGATAGGCTTTTCCGGCGGCGAGCATCTGTTCCGCCACTTCCCGGTGACGTTCGGCGCGGGCGGACTGATAGACCGTCTCGCCGTCCCAGTTGATGCCGAGCCAGTTCAGTCCATCGAGGATCGCGTCGATTGCTTGCTTGGTCGAGCGAACCCGATCCGTGTCCTCGATGCGGAGCAGCATCTTGCCGCCGTGATGGCGGGCATAGAGCCAGTTGAACAACGCCGTGCGGGCGCCGCCGATGTGGAGGAAGCCGGTGGGCGAGGGTGCAAAACGGGTGACAATGGGTTCGCTCATTGCGCGGAGGCTCTAGCACAGGGATATGCCGGGGCGAAGCGCTCAACGCTGCGTGCCCTTGGCCTTTGCGCGCGAATTTGGCACATAGCCCATGCCCCATCCAACGCTAGGCTCAATCGGGAACAGGATTCGGAAAACAATGGCGGCCAAGGATTCGATTCAGGAGCCCGGCGCGGATTTTATCCGCGATATCGTGCGCGCCGATCTGGATTCGAAAAAGCACAAGAAGGTCGTCACCCGATTCCCGCCGGAGCCGAACGGCTACCTGCATATCGGCCACGCCAAATCGATCTGCCTCAATTTCGGCATCGCGCAGGAATTTGGCGGCCAGTGCAACCTGCGGTTCGACGACACCAATCCCACGAAAGAAGAGCAGGAATATATCGACGCCATCATGGCCGATGTGCGCTGGCTAGGATTCCAGTGGGACAATCTGTTCTATGCGTCGGATTATTTCGACCAGCTCTTTGAGTGGGCCGAGCATCTGATCAAGACCGGCAAGGCGTATGTGGACGACCAGAATCAGGAGGAAGTCCGCAAGAACCGCGGCACGCTGAAGGAGCCGGGCAAGAACAGCCCGTTTCGCGACCGCAGCGTGGACGAAAATCTCGATCTGTTCAGGCGGATGAAAGCGGGTGAATTTCCCGGCGGCTCGCGCGTGCTGCGCGCCAAGATCGACATGGCGAGCGGCAACATCAACCTGCGCGATCCCACGTTGTACCGGATTTTGCACGCGCATCATCCGCGCACCGGCACCAAGTGGTTCATCTACCCGAGCTACGATTTCGCGCACGGACAGTCGGACGCGATCGAGCACATCACGCATTCGATCTGCACGCTGGAGTTCGAGGATCACCGGCCGCTTTACGACTGGTTTCTGGAAAACCTGCCGGTGCCGTCGAAGCCGCACCAGTATGAATTCGCCCGCCTCAATCTCACCTACACGCTTTTGTCGAAAAGAGTGCTGACCGAACTTGTGAAGGGCGGTCATGTGGAGGGTTGGGACGATCCGCGCATGCCGACCATCGCCGGATACCGCCGCCGCGGCGTGCCGGCCGAAGCGATCCGCGATTTTGTGAAGCGCATCGGCGTCGCCAAGGCGAACAGCGTCGTCGATCTGGGTTTGCTGGAATTCTCGATCCGCGAGGTTCTGAACAAGTCCGCGCAGCGCCGGATGGCCGTGCTGCGGCCGCTGAAAGTCGTGATCGAAAATTACCCGGAAGGTAAAACGGAAGAGCTGGAAGCCGTGAATCATCCGGACAAGCCGGAACTGCGCACGCGCAAGATTAAATTCGGGCGCGAAATCTTCATCGAGCAGGAAGATTTCATGGAGAACCCGCCGAAGAAATTCTTCCGGCTTTCGCCGGGCACCGAGGTGCGGCTGCGTTACGCCTTCTTCATCACCTGCAAGGACGTCATCAAGAATGCCGCCGGTGAAGTGACCGAGCTTCGCTGCTCTTACGATCCGGCCACGAAAGGCGGCAACGCGCCGGACGGCCGCAAGGTAAAGGCGACCATGCACTGGGTTTCGGCGGCGGATTCCGTTCCGGCCGAGGTGCGGATTTACAATCAGCTGTTCAGCAATCCGGAGCCGGATGCCGCGAACTTTGCGGCGCACATCAATCCGGCTTCGCTGGAGATCTTGAAGGAAGCGCGGATCGAGCCCGCACTCGCGAGTGCTTCCGGCGAACCGGTCCAGTTCGAACGGCAGGGCTATTTCACTGCGGATGGTAGTTCGACGCCGCAAAAGCCGGTGTTCAACCGCACCGTCGGCCTGCGCGACAGCTGGGCCAAGGAACAGACCAAAGCTTAAACTCAACTGTCATCCCGGCCGACGCCGGATTTGATCCGGCGGAGAGCCGGGATCGCCATCGTTCTGCTGGAAACGATCCCGGATCGCCGCCGCGCGTCGTCCGGGATGACGGCGTATGCCGGTCTGATAACATCCCCTTCGCGCCGGGCAGGGCGCGTCCATGCCGGATCGGGGCGAGGAAAAAAAACGAACAGCGATACGCGCCGCGGTGCTGGGAGCAAGCCGCGCGGGGGCGGCATTTGGCTTTGGGCTTCGCGGTCTTCTGGTTCCGGCGGGCGAGTGGATCGAGCGGGAGGCGGGCAAAGAAGTCGAGGCCGGCAGGCTTGCGCCCTGGCTGACGGTATTTTTCGGCGTCGGCATTCTTCTCTATTTCGCAGCCCCCGCCGAACCTTCGATCGCAGGGCCGCTGCTGGCGCTCCTGCTGTTCTCGGTCCTGTGCGCAATCTCGCGCGAGCGGCCGTTTGCTTTTGCGTTGCTGCTCTCCTTCGTTGCGATCGCAGCCGGATTTTCAGCAGCATGCCTGCGCGCCGCTTACGTGCATCACAGCGTGCTCACGCGGCCAACCGGCACGCTGACACTGACGGGCTTCGTCGAAATTCGCGATGCGACCGAGCGATCGGATCGGGTGGTGATCCGCCTGACGGGCGCCAGCGGGCGCGGCGCCGAACAATTGCCCGAGCGCGTGCGGGTGGCGATGCGGCGCGGGTTCGCGCCTTCGGTGGGCGATCATATCGAACTGCGTGCGCAATTGCGTCCGCTGCTCGGCCCGGTACGGCCGGGCGGCTACGACTTCGCGCGTGGTGCCTATTTCCAGCGCCTTGGCGCGACCGGGCTCGTTTATGGCCGCCCGAAAATCGTCAGCACCGAGGCGGCGGTTCCGTGGGACATCCGCGTCTATGCCGCGGTTGAAGGGCTGCGCTGGACGCTCGCGAACAGAATTCGCAACGTGCTGCCCGGAGAAAGCGGCTCGGTGGCGGCGGCACTTGTCACCGGCATCCGCGACACCATTCCGCCGGATGTGAATGAAGCGATGCGCGTGTCCGGCCTCTATCACGTCATTTCCATTTCCGGTTTGCACATGGCGCTCGTAGCCGGCGTTCTGTTCGCGCTCGTGCGCGGCGGACTGGCGCTGGTGCCGGGCTTTGCGCTGCGCAGGCCGATCAAGAAATGGGCGGCGGTCGCGGCCCTCTGCGGCGTCACGTTTTATCTCGTGCTGTCGGGCGCGGAGGTCGCCACGCAGCGCTCCTGGATCATGATTGCGATCGTGCTCTTTGGCGTTCTCGTGGACCGGCCCGCACTCACGCTGCGTACGCTGGCCGCCGCAGCCTTCGGTGTGATGCTGATCCAGCCGGAAGCCCTGCTCAATCCCGGCTTCCAGATGTCGTTCGCGGCGACACTTGCCCTGATCGCGCTGTTTGAGCGGATGTCGCCGCTGCTGGCGCAACCCCCTTCACCGGGGCAGAGCGCTTTTTCGCGCTTCAGCGAGCGCGCGGGCAGGTGGCTGCTGCTCGGCGTTGCCACGTCCTTTGTCGCCGGTTTGGCCACGACCGCTTACGTTGCGTTCTACTTTCACCGGGTTGCCCCTTACGGCGTGCTCGCAAACCTGCTCGCGATGCCGGCGATTTCGTTTCTCATCATGCCGTCCGCGTTGCTCTCGGTGTTGCTGCTTCCATTCGGCTATGACGCGCTCGGCTGGCAGCTGATGGGCTTCGGTATCGAGCTGATGCTGAAGGTCGCGCGCTTTGTCGCGGAATTGCCGGGCGCCGAGGGCAGGGTGGCGGCGTTCGGCGCGGGCGCGCTCCTGACCGCGACCGCCGGATTGTTTGCACTCGCGATTCCAATCTCAAAACTCCGATGGATCGGACTTCCGCTGCTGGCCGTCGCTTTCCTGCTCGCGATCCAATCTCCCAGGCCGGACGTGATCGTGGATGCGGAAGCCGATGTGGTCGCGGTCCGCGGCGCGGACGGACGCCTCAGCATCCTGGACGCGAGGAAGGATCGTCTTTCGACGGAAAGCTGGCTTGCGGCCGACGCGGATCCGCGCAAGGCGCGGGACGATCCGGGACGCGCGTTCCGTTGCGATGCGCAAGGCTGCATCGCCCGGCTTCCCGATGGCGCGATCGTTGCCGTTCCCCGGCTGCCGGAAGCATTCGCGGACGATTGCCGCGAGGCGGCACTCATTCTCACGCGCCTGACGCTGCCGCCCGCCTGTGCGGCCCCGCAGATCGACCGCAGGACGCTGGCGACGACGGGTGCGGTTTCCCTTCGACGGGTCGATGGCAGATGGATCGCGGAACCGGTACGGCAGCCGAATTCCGATCGCCCTTGGTACGGACGCGCCAATACGCCGGATGTGAACGCGCTCGCTCGTCTCGAACGGCGGCAAACTTCCCCGCGATCGACAACGGCAGACGAACCGCTCGCGCGCCCCGGCGAAGTGCGGTGGAAGAATAATTCCATGTCATGCCCGCGCTTGTCGCGGGCATCCCGCTCAGGAACGCATTGCCCCTATAAGCGAGATGGCCGGGACAAGCCCGGCCATGACGTTGAATGTTTGTGGTCGTTTGCGTTTGCGGGAATCAATACCGCCGGATGATGCCGACGAGCTTGCCCTGGATGCGCACGCGATCGGGTCCGAAGATGCGCGTCTCGTAGGAGGGGTTCGCCGCCTCGAGCGCGATGGAGGCGCCCTTCTTGCGAAGCCGCTTCAGCGTCGCTTCCTCCTCGTCGATCAGGGCCACGACAATGTCGCCCGTATCGGCGGTGTCGGCTTTCTTGATGAGGGCGGTGTCGCCCTCGAAAATGCCGGCTTCGATCATGGAGTCGCCGCGGACTTCCAGCGCGAAGTGATCGCCGGTCGAAAGCATCTCCGGCGGCACATGAATCGTGTGGCTGCGGCTCTGGATCGCCGAAATGGGGGTGCCGGCGGCGATGCGGCCCATGACCGGGATCGCGATCGGGCGGCCACTGTCTTCGTCGCTGGTAATGGCGCGGACCTTGCCGAGGCTGCCTTCGATCACATTCGGCGAGAAGTTGCGGCGGTTGCTGGCGAGGCTCGGCGTGCTCGACTCCGGCAGCTTGAGCACTTCCAGGGCGCGGGCGCGGTTGGGCAGGCGGCGGATGAAGCCGCGCTCTTCCAGCGCCGAAATCAGCCGGTGGATGCCGGACTTGGAGCGCAGGTCGAGTGCTTCCTTCATCTCCTCGAACGAGGGGGGAACGCCGGTTTCCTTCAGGCGCTCGTGGATGAAGCGGAGCAGCTCGGCTTGCTTGTTGGTCAGCATTTTTGGGCCTTTGGCGGGCGTTTCGACGAATCGAAACAAAGCATGAACGTATGTACCCGTTCCTGTTGCGTTCCGCAACCATAATTGGGTGCGAACCATCCAAAGCCAGATTCGGGTGAGCGAGCCGTTAATCCGCGAAGCGGATGACCCCGCAAAGGCTTCCCTTGGCCGCCGCCGGCGCATTCGGCGTGCGGATCAGCAATCCATCGGCGCTGACCAGGAAGGCCTGCATGGAGCTGTCCTGCAAGCCGATCGGTGCCGCGATCAGCCGGCCGTCGTCCGTCCGGCGGATTTTTGCCCGGACGTAATCCTGACGATGATCGTTTGCGGGCATCTCCTCGCCCAGCGTCGCCGGTTCGATCGCGGGCAGAAAATCCATTCGTCCCTGCATCTTGCGCAGCAGCGGCGCGATGAACAAAAGCCCGCACACAAACACCGCGACCGGATTGCCGGGGAGGCCAATCAACCGCAGCCTGTCTTTTCGCGCGAGCAGGAGCGGGCGGCCCGGCCGCAAGGCGACGCGATGGAAATGCAGCGGAATGTTTTCGGCTTCCAGCGCCTTCGCAATCAGATCGTGATCGCCGACCGACGCCCCGCCGAGCGTCACCACCAGATCGGCCTTCGTTGCGCTGCTGCGGATGGCATGGACGATATCCTCCAGCCGGTCGCGAATGATTCCGGCCTGGATGATTTCGGCGCCCTCGAGTTTGAGCAGCGCCGAAAGGCCGATGGGATTGGAGGCAATGATCCGGTTCGGATCGCCGCCGGCTCCCGGCTCCACGAGTTCATCGCCGGTCGCGATGATCGCAACGCGCGGGCGGCGCGCAACAGGCAGCGTTGCATGATCCATCGCCGCGGCCAGCGCCAGATCGCGAACGCTCAGGCGGCAGCCCGCTTCCAATAGTATCTTACCCGCTTGAAAATCGAGGCCGCGTCTGCGGATGAATTTCCCGGCTTGCGAGGAAGGCAGTGCGACGGAATCTCCATCCCGGTTTGCATCCTCCTGCGCGACAACCGTATCGGCGCCTTCCGGCACCACGGCGCCGGTGAAGATGCGCACCGCTTCGCCCGGTTTCAGCGCGCGCTCAAAAGCGTGACCGGCGGCGGACTCGCCGGCGACACGCAGCGAATTGTTCGCGCCCGTCAGATCGCAAGCGCGCGCCGCATAGCCATCCATCGAAGACATGTCGGCGGGCGGCTGATCGCGCTTGGCGGCGAGCGGCTTTGCGAGAATGCGGCCGTGCGCGTCAGCGACCGCAATTTCCTCGCAAGGAAGCGTCTCGACACCTTCAAGGACGCGCGCAAGCGCCTCCTCAACGGGCAGAAGGCCGCTGTGTCTCATCGAGTTCCTATTTTTTCTTGGCGCGCGCGCAGACGAAAGCATTCAGCGCGGCGATTCGTTCGGGCTTGTAAACTTCGCGCGGACTGCTGCGCCAGTCTGCCCAGGTCGAAGCCTTAACGTCGGCGTCGTTGCGATTGTTCACGACAGCTGCGCCATCATACATCTTGCGGAAGAAATGTTTGTTGGCATCGCATTGGGTCGCTTCTTTGTGCTGGTGGATGACTGAGGTGCCGGCGGCATTCAGCTCCCGCGTCTTATAAAGCGTGTACCCATCCTTGTCGGTAAGCAGGCTATCGGTGTCGACGTAGAGCTGTCCGTCAACCTTGACCCACTTCTCCGCTAGTGCGGGCTGTGCCATTGCGAGCAACACGAAGATTACCGGAAGGAAACGAAGCATCGAAATTCCCCCATCGTTGTATTGTTGAACTAATTCTCTTTGGCTCGCCAATCGCCCGATTTGCCCCCGGTTTTCTCGATCAACCGGATGCCTTCGATGCGCATTCCCTTTTCAGCCGCCTTCACCATGTCGTAGATCGTGAGACAGGCGACGCTGACGGCGGTGAGCGCTTCCATCTCGACGCCGGTCGGGCCGGTGACTTTCACGGTCGCGCGCACCAGAAGGCCCGGAAGTTTTTCATCGGCGGCAATTTCCACTTCCGCCTTGCTGATCGGCAGCGGATGGCAAAGCGGGATCAGCTCCGATGTTTTCTTCGCTGCCATGATGCCGGCGATGCGTGCGGCACCCAGCACGTCGCCCTTCTTGGCGTTGCCCGACAGCACGAGTTCGAGCGTCGCGCGGGTCATCACGACTTTGCCCTCGGCTACGGCCACGCGCTCGGTTGCATTCTTTTCCGATACATCGACCATGCGGGCTTCGCCGCTCTTGCCGAGATGGGTGAGGGTTTTTTCCGCCATGTTTCCTCAAGCCGTTTTCGCGCGCGCGGGTTCGCGCTTCAGGAGTGCGCGGGTCGCAGCGGTGACATCGGCATTGCGCATCAGGCTTTCGCCGACAAGGAATGTGCGCACGCCCACGGCGGCGAGGCGCGAAAGATCGGCGGGCGTGAAGATCCCGCTTTCGCCGACGATCAGGCGGTCCTGGGGGATTTTGGGTGCCAGTTTTTCGGTTGTCTCCAGCGTCGTCTCGAACGTGCGCAGGTCGCGGTTGTTGATGCCGATCAGTTTCGCACCGAGCTTCAGCGCGCGGTCGAGTTCGGCCTCGTTATGCACTTCGACCAGCGTATCCATGTTCCAGTGCACAGCCGCCGAATACAGCTCGCGCGCGACCCGGTCGTCGACGGCCGCCATGATGATCAGGATGCAGTCTGCACCGAGGGCGCGGGATTCCGCCACCTGATAGGACTCGTACATGAAATCCTTGCGGAGTGCGGGAAGGGCCGTCGCCTCGCGCGCGGCGACCAGGAATTCCGGCGCGCCCTGAAACGAAGGCGTGTCCGTCAGCACGGAAAGACAGCTCGCACCTCCGGCGGCGTAGGCGCGGGCGAGAGCAGGCGGATCGAAATCCTCGCGGATCAGCCCGCGCGAGGGGCTCGCTTTCTTGATCTCCGCGATCAGCGCGTAATCGCCGCGCGCGGTTTTGGATTCCAGTGCCGCAAGAAAGCCACGCACCGGCGGTGCAGCCTCCGCCGCCGCTTCGACCTTGGCCTGCGGACGCGCGCGCTTCGCCGCGGCAATCTCCTCGCGCTTGTAGAGGCCGATCTTTTCGAGCACGTCCATCGTCAAGCCTTGTTGGAAACGCTGACGAGTTTGTCGAGCCGCTTTTTCGCTTCGCCGGAATCCACCGACTTCGCCGCCAGCGTAACACCTTCCGCAATGTCCTTGCCCTTGCCGGCCACGACCAGTGCGGCACCGGCATTGAACATAGCGATGTCGCGATAGGGACCGGGCTTGCCTTCCAGCACGCCTTTGAGCGCCACGGCGTTATCCGCCGCCTCGCCGCCCTTGAGGTCGCCGGGCTTCGCTGTTTTCAGACCGGCGTCTTCCGGCTTGATCTCGAACGTTCTCACCCTGCCGCCGGAAAGCTCCGCGACGTAAGTGGAGCCGGTCGTGGTGATCTCGTCGAGACCGTCGGAGCCGTGCACGACCCAGGCGCGCTCGGAGCCGAGCGCGCCGAGCACCTGCGCCAGCGGCTCAATCCATGATCGCGCGAAGACGCCGACCAGCTGCCGCTTTACGCCGGCGGGATTGGAGAGCGGGCCGAGCAGGTTGAAAATCGTGCGGGTGCCGAGTTCGACGCGCGTCGGGCCAACATGCTTCATCGCGGGGTGATGCCCCGGCGCGAACATGAAACCGATGCCCGCCTCGTTGATGCAGGTGGAAATCTGTTCAGGCGTGAGTTCGATCTTCACGCCGAGCGCGCCCAGCACGTCCGCAGCACCCGACTTCGAGGAAAGCGCGCGGTTGCCGTGCTTCGCAATCGGCACGCCCGCACCCGCCACGATGAACGCGGCACAGGTGGAGATGTTATAGGAGCCGGCCGCATCGCCGCCGGTGCCGACTACATCGATTGCATCAGCAGGTGCTTCGACGCGCAGCATCTTCGAGCGCATGGTGGAAACCGCACCCGTGATTTCATCCACGGTCTCACCGCGCAGCCGCAGCGCCATCAGGAGTCCGCCCATCTGCGCGGGCGAGGCCTCGCCCGACATCATCTTGTCGAACACATGCGCCGCCTCGTCGCGCGAAAGCGTGGCGCCGGTCGCGACCTTGCTGAGCAGCGCGCGGAAACGTTCCATTTATTGGCTCTTCTTCTTGGCCGCGTTCCACTCCGCGGCGAGATCGAGAAAATTCTTCAAAATCACCTGGCCCTGTTCGGACAGGATGCTTTCCGGGTGAAATTGCACGCCATGCACCGGATGCTTTCTGTGCGAGACGGACATTACGAGTCCGTCGTCCGTTTCGGCGGTGACTTTCAGGTCGGCCGGCATCGTATCCCGTTTCACGACCAGCGAGTGATAGCGCGTGGCCTCGAATGAGCCGTTGATGCCGCGCATCAGGCCTTCGCCCTGGTGGTGCACTTCCGAGAGCTTGCCGTGAACGGGCGAGGGTGCCCGCACCACGTCGCCGCCGTAAGCGGCGCCAATCGATTGATGACCGAGGCACACGCCGAGGATCGGCGTGTCGCCGCCAAGCATCTTGATCACATCCAGCGAGATGCCGGCTTCCTTCGGTGTGCAGGGACCGGGTGAAATCACAATGGCGTCGGGTTTTTGCTTTGCAATTTCTTCGACGGAAATTTTGTCGTTCCGATACACTTCGACCTCGGCCCCCAGCGCGCCGAGGGCGTGCACCAGGTTCCAGGTGAAGCTGTCGTAATTGTCGATCAACGCGATTTTCGGCATGTGAGCCCCGGAAAGATTGCGTGCCAGTTTGCATCCCGGCCCGTCAAGCGCGGGTGTTGTTGCCACTACTGGCGAGGCCGAGAAAGACGGCTATCGCCCGATTGAGTCGGATAATATCTTCGTCACCGAGATGGCCGATGCGGCGTCCGAGCTTTGTCTTCGGAATCGTCGTTATCTTATCGGCCATCAGATATGATGGCGCTTTCAATGCATTTTCCTCATTCGGTACGACCAACAGTCGGAATGTGGGCGCGGGCGGGTCGTCACTCGTCAAGGCACAAATGGTGATCGAACTGGTGGCATCGAAACGATCGTCTTGAATAATCACGACAGGCCGTGGCTTGCTTGTATAGTCGGGGCCGCCCGCAGCCGTCCAGATTTCGCCCCGCTTCAATTACGTGTCCGTTCGTAAAGGGCATCTGGGTCAGTAATGGAGTCAATAAAGGCCTGATCCTCTGACTCATTCGGGCTATTTGCGACCGCAAGTGAATGCTTGTGCGCCTCGGCGGCAAATTCTGGCGAGCGAACGTCCGGCAGCCAGAACTGCACCGGCCTCAGTCCCTGTTTGCGCATGCGCGCGCGATAGGCGTGTACCTTGTCGCGCGACGACTTCGGCCGCGACCGGGACTTTGAGCGGGGGGCAGGCTTGCGCGGCATGGCCGGTTCCGTGGTTACAGTAACCCTCAGGCGGGTTACAGTAACCCTCGGACGCCCGTGCCGCAACTCACTCTACAAATTCCACCCGGTCCGGCACCCGGTTGAAGGCGATCTTGGCGCCGAGATATTGCAGGGTGACGCCGTGCTGCGAGGCCGGGGCGACGGTGCCGCGCCCGTAGCGGGTCACGAGCTTGTCGAGGGCGGTCCACAATGCCTCGCCACGCGAAACCCCGTCGGGCCGGCGCGCGATGAACAGATCGGCCGAGCGTTTCTCAATCGGCACCAGATGGTGCAGCCAGATCGAAACTTTCTTCAGCGGTTCATGCCGCCCGTTTTCCCGGATCATCTCCAGCCAGAATTTTTCCAGTTGCTCGAGCAGAACGAAACTGTCCTGCGTCGGCGAAAAAGTCGTGTCCGCCACAAAACGCGGCGCGCGTTCGGGCCGCGCCGAAAATCCGAGCGCGCCCGCGGCATCGCCATAGCGGCGCAGCCGCACGGCGGCTTTCAGCAGCAACGCACGGGCGACGATGCGCGCGTGTTCCGGCGGACGCATGCGGGGCGACAGCATGCGGCTGTGCCCGATGGAGCCGCGCCGGGTTTCACCCTCGGGCAGTTCATAGCCGTGCAGCGCATACCAGAAGCGCTCGCCCGCCACCGAACCCCAAATGATGCGCGCCTGTTTGGGTGCCAGCGCCCAAAGATCGGCAATGCTGGTAACGCCCGCGTTGAAGAGATGCTGCTCCATGCTCCAGCCGATGCCGGGCAGGTCGATCAGTTTCAGCTTGAGCAATGGCCCGGGCAATTCCTCCGGCGGGAGCAGCACCAGCCCGTCGGGCTTTTGCAGCTTGCTGGCGATTTTCGCGAGCAGCACCGTCGATGCGACACCGACCGAGCAGCGCAGCGCATCGCCGACCTTGGCGCGAATGCCGGCCTTGATCGCGCGGGCAAGTTCGCGCGCGTTCTCGGGTTTGCATTCGTCGCCCATCAGGCGGCAGGAGGCCTCGTCGATCGAACGCTCCTTCTCGATGGGCAGGTGGTTCTGCACCTCGTCCATGATCCTGTGGTGATATTCGACATAGAGATCGTGGCGGGCATCGATGGTGATGAGGCCGGGACAGAGCTTCTTGGCCTCATAGATGCGCATTCCGGTCTTCACGCCGAAGGCCTTGGCCTCGTAGCTCGCGGCAATCGCGCAGGTGGCGTCGGTATTGGCGATGGGCACGACGGCAACGGGCTTGCCGAGCAGGCGGGGGTTCACCTGCTGCTCGACGCTCGCGAAATAGGAGTTCAGATCCAGAAAAAGATAGCGAAGGCCGCTGACGGGACGGATTTCGGTACGCATATGGACTAACTCCGGGTGGGCCGGAGAGCCTAGAACATAACAGGAACATTTGGGAAGTTCGAAAAGCGGGAATTGCCGGCTATTTCAACCGCGGGGTGTCCGGCTGAAGCGCACCGCTTCCTCGGCCGCGCGAAACAAAGCCCGCGCCTTGTTCTCGCATTCCTTCTGTTCGGAGGCCGGATCGGAGTCCGCGACGATGCCCGCCCCCGCCTGCACGTACATCCGCCCGTCCTTCACGATGGCGGTGCGGAGCACGATGCAACTGTCCATCGAGCCGTCGGCGGCGAAATAGCCGACCGCACCCGCATAGAGACCGCGGCGGTCGCGCTCCATTTCGTCGATGATTTCCATGGCGCGCACTTTCGGCGCCCCGGAAACGGTGCCTGCGGGAAATCCCGCGACCAGCGCATCGATGGCGTCGTGCTTCGGATCGAGTTCGCCCTCGACGTTGGAGACGATGTGCATGACCTGGCTATAGAATTCCAGAAAGAATTTATCGGTGACTTTCACGGTGCCGATTTTGGAGACGCGGCCCGCGTCGTTGCGGCCAAGGTCGAGCAGCATGAGATGCTCGGCGCGTTCTTTCGGGTCGGCGAGCAACTCGTCGGCGAGCTTCTTGTCCTCGGCGGGGGTGGCGCCGCGCGGGCGGGTGCCGGCGATCGGCCGGATCGTGACCTTGCCTTCGCGCGCGCGGACGAGAATTTCCGGGCTGGAGCCCGCGACGGCAAAACTGCCGAAGTCGAGGAAATACAAAAATGGCGCGGGGTTCACGCGGCGCAGCGCGCGATAGAGCGAGAACGGCGGGAGTGAGAAGGGCGCCTCGAAACGCTGCGACAGCACCACCTGGAAAATGTCGCCCGCGTAAATGTATTCCTTCGCGCGGCGGACCAGGTTCTCGTAGTCCCTCGCCGGCGTATTGGAGCGCCGCTCCAGCGGTCCCGGCTCGGACCAGACATCCGGCGCGGTCTTCTCGATCGAAGCATCGAGGTCGCGCACGATGTGCATGATGCGGTCGCGCGCCGCTTCGTGCGCCTGAACGGCGGGCATGCCTTTTTCCGGGCGCACCGGCGTGATGATCGTGATGGAGTCGCGCACCGCATCGAACACGACCACGATGGTAGGCCGCACCATCAGCGCGTCGGGAATGCCGATCTTGTCGGGTTTTGCCTCCGGCAGCCGCTCCATCAGCCGCACGGTTTCATAACCGAGATAGCCGAACACGCCCGCCGCCATCGGAGGCAGTTCCGGCGGCACCTGCAGTTTCGATTCCGCGAGCAATGCGCGCAACGACTCCAGCGGCGGCTCGGATACGGCCGTGAAATCCTCCGGTGCTTCCTGCGGATTGCGGTTGATCGCGGCTTTCGATCCGTTGCAGCGCCACACTACATCCGGCGCAAAGCCCAGCACGGAATAGCGGCCGCGCACCGCTCCGCCTTCGACGGATTCCAGCAGAAACGAATTGGGCCTTCCGCCGGAGATTTTCAGAAACGCCGACACCGGCGTTTCCAGATCGGCGACCAGGCTCGTCCATACGAGCTGCGGTTCTCCGCGATCGTAACGGTCCGCGAAGGCCGCCGCCGCCGGCTGAACGTCCATGATCAGTTTCCGGTGGCGCCCGTCACGTTGCGGAAGGCGGCTTCGTTGATGCTGACACCGATCTGCTGCTGCAACTGCATGACGTACTGAACCAGCAGATCGTCCTGCAGATTGTTCGGCAGCGATGCGATGCGGGCCGACGGAGCGCCGCCGGGCGGGGGCAGGTTGATCGCCGTCACCCGGAAGACGATGCGGCCCACCTGATCTTCAGCGATGCCAATCCCGGCCTTGCCCTGCGCCGTCTCGAAGATTCCAGCGAGGGTGCGGGCGTCGATTCCTTCCGCGGTGGAGCCGCGGGTCAGCTTGTCGCGCGTCTCCAGTTTCAGTCCTTGCGCCACCGTTTCGAATTTCTCGTTTGCATCGAGGCGTTTCTTCATGGCCTCCGCGCGCTCGGCGAGGCGCTTCGCCACTTCGTCGTCCTTCCAGCGTTGCTCGACGCGGTCGCGCACTTCTTCGAGCGGGCGGTCGCGCGAAGGCGTGGTGGCGGCGACTTCGTACCAAGCATATCCGCCGCCGGCGCGAAGTTCCACGGGATCTGTTTCAGTACCCACCGGGGAGGAGAAGGCGGTGCCAAGAACCTGTTCCAGGCCCAGTACGTTCGTGACCGGCTGGCCTTCCGGCGTGCGCCCGCTGCGGTCGACCGCGTTCACGGTCACGACCTTGAGCCCGGTCTTGGTAGCGGTTTCGGTCAGGTTCGAGCCGCCCGCGCGTTCGTCCTCGATCTTGTCATGCAGGTCGAGGATCGCGCGGCGGGCACGCTCGCTGGTGAGCTGTTTTTTTAGCGCATCCGATTGCTCGGCGAAACTCGGCTCTTTGCCGGGAACGATCTTGCCGACGCGGATCAGGGCGATGCCAAAGCGCCCTTCGACAGGATCGCTGGTTTTGCCTTGGGGCAGGGCGAACGCCGCATTGGCGATGGCGGGGTCGGCGATGTCGCGCTTCGCGACGACGCCCAGCGACATGTCGCTCGCGCTCAGGCCGCGCTCGATGCCGATGGCTTCGAATTTTGCGCCACCGTTGATCTTTTGGACGGCGGCCCGCGCTTCCTCGACCGTCGGAAATACGATCTGCTCGACTTCGCGGCGTTCCGGCACCGAGAGCCGGTCGCGTTGCGCTTCAAATGCCTTTTTGAGGTCGGATTCCGAAATCTCCAGCGTTCCGGCAATCGCCTCCGGCGTCAGCGTGAGCAGAACAAGCTTGCGGTATTCGGGCGCGCGGAACGATGCCTTGCGGCTCTCGAAATATTCCGAGATCTGTTCCGGTGTCGGGTTCGGAATGTTGCCCGCGGCCGCGCGGTCGAGCACGATGAACTGGACGGAGCGCTCTTCGCTTTCGTGGCGGCGGATTGCGACGCCGATAATCTCCGGTGCGAGGATTTCGCCGCCGAGCGCACGGCCGATCTGCTGCCGCAGCGCGAAGCGGCGCTCGACGCCGAGGTAGCGATCCTCGGTGAAAAAATTAGAGCGCAGCACTTCCTCGAAGCGGTTGGCATCGAATTGGCCGTTTGCATTCCGGAATGCGGGATTTGAGTGGACACGCTTGATCAGGTCTTCGTCGCTGATGGAAAGGCCAAGCGTACGGGCGTACTCGTCAAAGGTGTTCTCCGCGACGAATTCGCTGAGGATCTGCCGGTCGATGCCGAGCGCACGCGCCTGCTCACTGGAGATGTTGCGGCCGACCTGGCTGCTCAATACGCGCAGGCGGTCGCGATAGACCTCGCGGAACTGTTCGAGACCGATCCGCGTGGAACCGATCTTGGCCACATCGCGATCCGCGAAACGGGTGAAAACGTCGGCGATGCCCCAGATCGCGAAGGAGACGATCAGCAGTCCCATCAGAATTTTTGTGACCCAGCCTTTGGCGTGCCTGCGAAAAACGTCCATCATGAAGCGGTTCGGGCTCCCAACGACTTAGCGGTGGTGAAGTTCGCGGGATAATAGGGATGGGGGGCACCCGCCGCAATGCGCGAAGCCATTGTTTGCGCGCGTCAAATGGGTCTGCTACCCGCCATCATCGGATCGTTCGGGGAGCGGTATGGCGAGCCTGAGGCGGCCTTTGGTGGCGGGGAACTGGAAGATGAACGGGCTTGGCGCTTCCATGGCCGAACTGGAGAAAATGATACAGGGCTTTGAGCCGGCACTCGCTGCCAGGCTCGACCTGCTCGTCTGCCCGCCGGCCACCCTGATTGCCCAGTTCGCCTGGAAATCGAAGGGCTCGAAGATCGCCATCGGCGCACAGGACTGCCACGCCAAGGCTTTCGGCGCGCATACGGGCGATTTATCGGCCGAGATGCTGCGCGATGCCGGTGCCAGTGCGGTGATCGTCGGTCACTCCGAGCGCCGTGCGGACCACGGCGAGACGGACGATGCTGTCCGTGCAAAGGCGGAAGCCGCCTGGCGCGCGGGCCTGCTCGCCATCATCTGCGTCGGCGAAACGAAGACCGAGCGGGAGGCGGGCGACACACTCCCGATCGTGGGGCGGCAGCTCAAGGGATCGGTGCCGGAGAAGGCATCGGCGGCCAATACGGTCATCGCCTATGAGCCGGTCTGGGCCATCGGCACCGGCCTGACCCCCACGGTGAAGGACGTTGAGGAAGTCCACGGCATGATCCGCAAGGAGTTGGTGAAACGCTTCGGCGAGGCCGCCAGCGCCATCCGCATCCTCTATGGCGGCTCCGTGAAGCCGGATAATGCCGCAACGCTGCTCAAGGCCGCCGACGTGGACGGCGCGCTGGTTGGCGGGGCAAGCCTCAAGGCCGGCGATTTTCTCGGGATTTCAAGGGCCTATAGCGGAGGCCGCTGAGAAACTGATTCAACACGTTCAGAAAGTGATTCAAGGCGGCTACTTCCATATTCGGCGTCACCCTGAGGTGCCCGGCGCAGCCGGGCCTCGAAGGATGCGCCGTCATCCTTCGAGACTCGGCGCCATAGCGCGTCGAAGACGCGCGTGAACGCGCTTATGGCGCCTCGCACCTCAAGATGACGGTTTGGGACTTATCCCCTTACGCTAAGAAAATTTCTGAGCCATTTCAGCGCCATAAAATACTTAATCCCCCTCCCTCTGCAGGCATTTTAAAATCCACCCGTCTCGATCCAGATAAGGGGCGCATGCGCAGCGTTCTCATGTGCGGATCGGGAGCGGT